>Ga0326728_10003084_pt1 | contig 53130 bp, 48 predicted proteins | sample MB3enrmetagenome_FD_207602 | JGI IMG/M metagenome (GOLD analysis project Ga0326728, IMG submission 207602) | Lab enriched peat soil microbial communities from McLean, Ithaca, NY, United States - MB31MN | ecosystem: Environmental > Terrestrial > Soil > Wetlands > Peat | place: USA: New York... | reverse complement strand
GTGCTGATCCTGTACGGCACGGCGGTGGTCGATCCAGATGGTCAGGTGCACTTCTTCGATGATATTTATGGCTACGATGACGAACTCCGGCGGGCGCTCGCGAAAGGCTACCCGTATCCCGGGTGAAGCTAAATTACCAGCGGCGTACGCGTCCCACGTCCACATGGACGAAATTCGAATCGCGATAGTAGCCAACCCCCCCGCGTTGCAAACGCTGCGCGGCATCCCGCACCGCCGCTGTGGGAATCCCCGGTAAGCGAATGTCGATAGCTTCCGCCTGCATGTGAAGACTGTGGCGAGCGACGCCCGTATGTGCGCTGCGCGTTCGCAGAAATTCATTGGTCCGTGGCGTGCGGTATCCACAAATAACGTCGATCTCACCGGCGGTATCCTTCAGGGACGCGGTCAGATCGTAGAGCAGGTCGAACAAGTGAGGATCGAAATGCCGTACTTCTCCCGTACGATGGTCGCGGAGGTAGCGATCGAGCTCGGCCAGCGCTTCCGGTAAGTAATTTCCGCCGCGCCGATAAACGATATCGAGCCGCTCGCCGGTGTGGGTGTGATAAAAGCGAAGCCGGTATTCGCGCGGGGAGAAGTTGGCGGATTCCAACGTTTGATCGAGTGGTGCGAGAGGCAACAACACGAAGAGCCACCAGGTGCAGCAACGGATTCGAAATTGCATTCTCTCAAAACATAGCACAACTGCCGCTCTCAACTGGGTTCATTCGCTCCTGCCAGGCTTGATCTTGAGTGGAGCTGCTTTGCCTGGTCCTTTGGGTTGAGCCGCGGACCGGTACCATTTGAAATAGACCAGGGCGCCCATGCCGGCCATCACTGCCAGCGCGATCAGCGCATACAGCATCGTCTGGTAGTGCCGCGAGAAAAAGCCGATCATTTGCCGGCCATAGACCTTGCTCAAATACGCCACGGTGAAGAAGCGCAGGGCACGTCCCGCTGTCAGCGCTAACAGGAACCTCCTGTTTGGGTACTGCATGACGCCGGCGGCCATCAAGACGGAAGTGAAAGGAAACGGCGGCGGCAGGATAGAGCCGGTGAACACCGTTATGTCCCCGTGTTTCTCGAAGAGCCGGTAGAGTTTTTCCGCTTGCGGTCTCCCCACTTTCTTCTCGAGGGTCTCCTGGCCGCCTTTTTCGGCCAGCCGATAAGTCAGGTAGCCCCCGGCCACCTCTCCCACTGTGGCCATGAAGGCGTAATAAGCCCACCATGCGTATTGATGAGCCGAAAGTACGATGAGGAGTACGTCTTCGCTTCCCGCGGGGGCGGAGATGAAAGGGGTGTTATCGGCGAGGCCAAGCAGGATCAGCCCAGGTCCTCCCAGGTGGCGAATCCATTTCCACACCGAATCGGACACTATAAACAGGGAGAAGATCCTCATACTCGACCTGCCGCTTACAAGGTCAATTCGGATTCCACTTCATACCGTTCCCGAATCGTCTTCACCAGCTCGACCTGCAGGTTCTCAATGTATCCCAGTCGATATCGCTGCTCCACTTTGCGAACATCCGATGCGAGCGGATGATCGTGGAATCCTTCGGCAATCCATCGCGAAAAGTCTCCTCGACGCGCATGTCCGTCCAGCACTCCGGGCGAGACGCTCTCCAATGACGAGACAAACTCCTGTAACGTTCGACTTGGGGATCCCACAGGCTTGCCATTCATCGTGAACACGAATTCACTGCCACTTCGCATGGGTACGTCCAGATATTTGGACCTATGGCGAACGTGCGCGGTCAAGCGAGGTCCCAAGGTGAAGCGCTGCAACTGCCCTGAAGCCTCTGGCGCGCTCGGCAAAAGAACTGCTTCGCCATCGGCCAAACCCGCCAGCGTAGCGCTCCAATCGCCAGAGCCGTTGCCAAACATCGTCTGCATCTCCTTGGCCTCTTGGGGATCCGAAATGCGTGTGCAGCAGATCACTTCCATGGCTCTGCGGACATCGGGGTGCAGATCCGAAGGCCGGTAAGTGACCAGTGTGTATGCACCCAAATCAAGGTCCAACAGCTCTCGGACGTTCGATTCATTGAGGAAATAATGCGCTTCATCGACGACGATCCTGTGAGGCAGACCGGTGCTCCGCCTGAGAGACGCGAGCATCGGCAAGAGGGTTTTCAGATAGGCGACCTTCTCCTTGTATTGCACGTGGGAGAGATTGATCACCACGCTCATGTCCGGATGTCGCAGCATGCGGGACAGATCGGGCAGCGAGGGTGCCGGGTCGTCCCCTCCGCACGCGAGGACGCGGGGTAGAGCTTCCAGTTGCTCGTAATCGCCTTCCGGATCGATTACGCACGTACAGTAATCGTGCATCATGAAGTGTTCGCAGAAAAGCCCCGCGGCCCATGATTTTCCGGATCGCGGGTCTCCCGCGATGAGGACGTTGCGGCCTTCGACCGCTAGTTCGAGTGGCGCCCCGCTGCCGGCCAGGGTGAGCGTGATTTTGCCTTTGCCGATCCGATCGGGAGGCAGCCGCGTACTGTTTGCGGCCTTCCGGATGTATGGGGCGACGGCGCTGGGACCGTCCCCTCGGATCACCTCGTCCGCACTCCTCTGCAGAGCTGGACTCCCCCAGCCCACCGCTACACCGATCTCGCACGCGGCCAGGAGGTCGTGGTCGTTTTCCGCATCGCCAATGGCGATCGCGTTGTGAGCCGACAGACGTAGCGCGATGAGGGCCTGGCGAAGTCCGGTGGCTTTACTGATACCCTGCGGAAGCACCATGACGCGGCCACGGTTGAACAACAGCACCAGCGGCAGTTCCAGCTCGCGGATCACGGCCAAGATCCGGGGAGCCAACGCCGCATCGGTCTCTACTATACACTGGCCGGAAACGAAGTCGATCTCACGGCGGCGGAGTTCCTCAAGGAAGACAGGAGGTGGGGGATGGCCGACCAGCCAGGAATGACCGTTTGGGACGGCCAGTACCGCTCCATTTTCCGCTACCGCGGCGTCAACAAACTGAAGGTCTCCAGCGACCCGTTTCAAGTCCGCAAGAATGCGCCCGGTCACGAGGATAACTACTATTCCGCGGGCACGTGCCTCGGCGATGGCAGTCTTCACATCTGGATCGAGTATTCCATCACGTGCAATCGTCCCATCGTAGTCGAGTGCCAGTACCCCGAATTTCAAGGATCCTCCTTCTCACGCCTGCAATTCAGCGCGGGTCTGAAACAATTGAAGCACCTGGCTCCGTGAGATCATGCCACGCAGACTGCCATGCTCCAGAACCGGCAGTTGATTGAGGTCCTGCGTTGCCATCAATTCGAGCGCATCCTTCAACGATGTTTCCGGCGTTACCGTGCGCAGACGAGCCGCGGGCAGCATGACGCTGCTTAACCTCGTCGATGACCATTGGCTGCGTTCGACGTGCTTGATTTCGTGGGGTGTGATGAGGCCGGCGAGCGTGCCATCGTCGTCGACGAAGAAGCAACGTTTTCCGCTGCGGAGCATCTCTTCATCGACGAAATGCTGAACATCCAAATGTCCGTCCACCGTTGGGCAGTCGCTGGACATCAAATCGGATACGTGCCGGCGGGCGAGGAATGGTGCGACTTCCACTTCGCGGTAGCTTTGCGCAGCCGCCTGCATCAAGAACCAGCCGATGAAAGCGATCCAAAGCCCGTTCAAGCCGGCTCCCCCGAATACCTGCATCATGCCGAAGGCGATGAACGCGAACCCAACACCTTCGCCGATTCGCGTGGCAAGCCGCGTCGATTGGTCGGCGTTGCCGGTCTTCCACCATAGAGCCGCGCGGAGGACCCGCCCCCCATCCAACGGATAACCGGGAATCAAATTGAAGATCCCGAGGCCGAGATTTATGTAGCCAAGCCAGACGAGCATGGCGACGAATGGTGTGGCGGCGGTGGCGCCCGGAGTCCAGCCACACCACCGCGCGGCGCCCAGACACAGACCGCCCAACATACAACTGGTAATGGGACCGACAATGGCCATCCAAAACTCGGTTTGTGCGTCGGCTGGATTCTTCTCAATCTGAGACACGCCTCCGAGCGCGAACAGCGTTATGGCGCGGACGGGCAGATTTCGCGACTTCGCAACGAGCGAATGTGCGAGCTCATGCAGCAGCAGAGACACAAAGAACAGCAGCGCCGTGAGCACGGCAAGCGACCAGACCAGCCCCTGGCTCCAGCCCTTATGTGCCGAGCTGAATTCGCCTGCCACTGACAGCACGATCAGAAAGGCGATCAAGAACCAGCTGTAGTTTAATCCGATTTGGATGCCAAAGACGCGGCCGAGTCTTATATCCGTACGCATTTCACACCTCCACTTACCCAGTCTGGCTTTTCGCAAAAGGGCTCGATTTGTCAGCAGCACGAACCGGAGTATTGTCGATTCTTGTCGGCCAATGGCCCTGGCAGTCGGCGGAGTAAGCGTTGCTGATGTATTGCGAGAGCATCCGCTGGGTATTGAAGAATCCGCCATTTAGCGCGATGCAGAATCGCATGATCTTCCCGTAGTCGTTCGGCCGCCCGTAGAACATGGGGAGTATCACCGAGTCAAGTTTGACATAGAGCGAGGACGCTTCCGCCCCTGGTTCGGATGGACCGTCGGCGCCGATAGCCCATCCGGTCACGCCTTCGATACAGCCCTCGATCCACCAGCCATCCAGAACGCTGAGGCTCGGAACCCCGTTCAGGGTGCCCGCCATCTCACTCTCAATCAGGGCGAGAGTCAAAAGAGCTGAATGTCCTTCGTTCATGTGATATGTCGCAACATTGACATACCCCAATTGCCGAAGGACGCAACATCCGCCGATTCCCAACACGACTTCCTGACCCAGCCTGTGGACATCGTCGCCACCGTAAAGGCTGTCCGTAAGCCGCCGATCTTGTTCCGCGTTCTCCGCAAGATCCGTGTCCAGCAGATAGACGGGAACTTCATGACCGGAGATTCCGTGGATCTGATAGCGCCAGGCGGCAATCCGAACCCGTCGTCCTTCAACCGTGACGGTGGAGAGGGGCCCGACATACGTGAGCTTCTCCGAGGGGTTCCACTGTTCAGGGCCTTCGCTCTGGACCCCGGCGGCATTGAGATTCTGGCGGAAGTAGCCCTTCTTGTAAAGCAGCGTCACCCCGATGATTGGAAAACCCAGGTCCGCGGCGGCTAGCAACGTGTCTCCCGCGAGTACCCCAAGTCCTCCGCTGTAGGTTGGGATGCTTGGATCGAGCGCAATCTCCATCGAAAAATATGCCGTTTTCGGATCGGATATTGGAACATCAGGCATGATTGATTCTCTTTCTTTTGCCATTGGCTTCCGTCAGCGGATACCGGACACCTCGAGAAGCGTCCGGACCCTTCAGATGCTGATCACAGGACACGGCGACTGACGGATGATTGCATAAGCGTGCGTTGGCAACCTGCCGGCCCTTCCATCCCGAGGCCCCCTGCCAATCACCAGTAGGTCGGCCCCCGCCACCTTTGCGAAGGAGCATACCGTCTTTGCCACTTCGCCCTCCTGGATGTAGACACCCGCCGCGGCACGCCCGATCCCGCTCAAGAGCGTCTCGACATCTTTCCGCGCCAGGCTCGCGACTTTCATCCTCCACTCGCCCGAGAGCAGCAGTTCTATTCCGGGGCTGAGAGGCGGTACAGCGTGTACTATGCCGAATTGAGCGCGGAAGTCGGTCGCAAGTTGAGATGCCCATTTGAGAACGTCTGAACTCTGCGGGCCCAAATCGATCGCGCAGAGGACATTTGAGAACTCTGCAGGCTTTGCGGCAGGCTCCTCTTTCATGTGGACGCCCGTCAAAACCGGACACGCGATGTCATGAAGAACCTTAGCCGTGACCGAACCGATGAGCAATCTCCGGAATCCGCCATAGCCGTGGGTTGGCATAGCGATCAGGTCAATCTTTTCGGATCTCGCGAATTCGACGATTGCCTCGGCCGGATCGCCGTCGAATAGCACACACCGGACTTTGAGGTCTTCAAGTTGGTCGCTGCCGGTTTTCGCCAGCTCGGCGTCATTCTCAACGTGAAGCAGAATCAGCTCGGCGTCGTACTTAGTGGCAACCGCTTTGGCGTATGGCAGCATTTCCATACACCGGTCCGAAAAGTCCATGGGCAAGAGAATCCGCGAAATTGGATGCATTGGGGGCTCCTCATTGAGATGATGCACTTGGAGGACCACGCCAATCCGCTAGACGCTTACAACTGGGCAGGGTGCCTCTCGAATAATGGTGAAGGAAGTCGTACGTGCAGTTCCGACGTCGTCTGCTTTTGGACTCCGTCCGATTACAATAAGATCAGCGTGCAGCTCTTTGGCATGGCGACAGACAGTCTCCGGAATGTCTCCACCCGCAAAGAGGATTTGGCTTTCCTTTCCGGCTGTTTGCTCGACTTTGCCGAGCTCTTCGCGCTCCGCCTGGCTGAGCCACTCGTCCAAAGAACCTGGCTGGTCGCCTGATTCAAGGCTCCGAAGCACGTGCAAAACGAAAAGTCGCGCCACCAACGCTGCGGCGAATTGTGAGGCCCAATTGGCTACGCTCTCGCTCGAGGGACCGAGATCGACCGGGCATAGCACCTTGCGGTAGATTGGCGGGAGTCCCTGTTGTGCATGGGCGGTAATCCAAACGGGGCAGTCTGCGTCCCTCAGCACTTCTGCCGCTACGGAGCCCATCAGAAAGCTCTGAAATGATCCATAACCGTGGCTGCCCATCATGATCAGATCCACGCGGTTCGCTCCGGCGAAATCCAAAATTTCCCGCGCGGGATTGCCATCGCGGATCGCCTGCGAAATCGAAGCTCCCGTGAAGTCACGGACCAGCAACGTTTCAAGCTCGCGCGCTTTCACTCCGCCAGGCTCAAAGCGACCGGACTCTTGCTCGCGCGGGTCGATCACGTGCAATACCGTCACGTCGGAGTGGAAATGGCGGGCCAGGACCTCTGCCTGGCGCGCCGCATCCAGCGAACGCTCGGAGAAATCCACCGGCAAGAGGATCCTTCCAAATTTCGCCATCGACAACCTCCGCGGCTCTCAAACCTCAAGCCTTCGGCTGGGACCGGCCGTTACGCAACTCCTGCTCTGCTCGGAGCCAATCTTCTTCCGGAGAGCCGCCCTGAAAACCACGGGCTTCCCAATAGGAATAGGCTACAACGGCGATGTCGTCATGGGATGGGCAATCGTCGAATATAACCTCGGTTTCTACAATTGCCACACCAACACCTTCGTTTTCGGGCGCGCAGGATTCGGCTTTCGTGCTCATTTTCGATTTTCCTTTCCGTTTCATCCGCCAAACTCCGGACATTCAATACGCATCAGACTGCGGCGCTCAGCTCTGTATCCGCGGCGTTCAGCGCATCAGTCCCGTTGTCGTCCGCAAGCCGCCAGGCTGTGCCCAGCACCCAAAGCAACTCATTAACCTGAAATGGCTGACACAAGACATCGTGACCGCCCAGATTCAGCACTTCCGCCCACAGATGTTCGTCCGCCAGTCGAGCGGTAACGATGAGCAGCGGGGCACGCGGCAGGTACTGAATCGCGGCAAGGAGGTTCTTCCAATCCCCCAGCGGCAGATCCCGTTCCGTAATCACTACCGGGACTGGATTGTCACGGAGGAAAGCCAGCGCTGAGGGAACCGTAGTGGTCTTGTGAAGCATCCAGCCCTGCTGGGAAAAAACATTACCCAGAAACCGGTGGTCCTCTTCGACGGCACTCACCAGTAATGCTGTTCTCCGCGCGATCATAGAGCTGCGCCGGCGGGATTGGGACAGGCCATTCGCCTGAGACGGCGGAATGTAGATCGTCATGGCCGCATTTTCAGGACGTGCCACGCACTTTGAAACAGCCATCAACGGGTGATTGCACATGTAGCTCCTTCAGTTCCGAACAGGACCGGTTCAAATGCCCACCGCTACAGAGCAAAGCTCGGGCCAAAACGCAGCTGCGCGCCCGATTTCGTTCACTTTCGGTCAGCGGGAAGATGATTTTGTGAACTGCGAGAGCGCGTGCGGCCGGCATCATACTTCGAGGGAGTCCACTTCTGGGCTTGGTGCCCAACACTTCGTCACCGCTCTGAGCCCCGGAAAGACTGGCAATCGCTTCGCCTTTTTACCTGTGCCATTGGCGGAAGACTCTTTGGCCTCAGACATCGGTACCTGAACTGCTGTAAGTGGCACAGCCACGGAAGGCTATGGAGGGAAATGTGACATGCGACTAGCGCCGTTCAATACAGCTTTGGCCCTGATTCTCTGCGCGGGCGCCGCGATTCCAGGACTCGCGCGCAATCCCGGAGATCCACTCACGCCCGGCTTCAATCTATATTCGAAGCAACAGGATATCGAAGCCGGTAAGCAAGCGGCGGCGACGGTCCTGCAGCAATTCCAACAAGTGCAAAACCGGGACTTGCAGGCGTACGTCAAGAAGATCGGTGAGCGGCTCGCCAAAACTCCTACTGCTTCGAGTTCCGGATTTCCGTTCAGCTTTACGCTCCTGAACTACAAGGAAGTCAATGCGTTCGCGCTGCCCGGCGGGCCAACTTTCATCTTCACCGGCTTAATCGCGGCGTCTGACAACGAAGCGGAGCTGGCCGGCGTTCTGGCGCATGAAATCTCACACGTGGTGTTGAGACATGGCACCAACCGAGCTTCCAAAGCGAACATCATCGAGCGTCCCGCTCTAATCATTGGAGCGCTGAACGGTCTGACTCTGCTCGGCCGTCTCGTCAATGTCGGCCTTGGCATCGGACTCAACGGGATCTTCCTGAAGAACTCACGCGAAGACGAAAGCGAAGCGGACGCACTGGGTGCGCATATCATGTCCGAGGCCGGATACGATCCGGTGGCGCTCGCCCGGTTCTTCGAAAAACTCGAAGCTCGCGGTGGCCCTGGGGTGCCTGAGTTTCTTTCCGATCACCCCAGTCCGGGCAATCGCGTCGACGCTGTCGAGGCGGAGACGCGGACCTTGCCGGCCCGAGCCTATACGTCAGACAACCGGGAATTCGAAAGTGTGAAACTCGCTATCGCTAAGCTCCCGGCTCCGCCGGATCTTCATCCGAAAGATATCGGGATTACAGATGCCAGCATCTCGGGATACAAGAAACTGACCACGCCGCAATTCTCAATCGAGTACCCATCTACGTGGCACGTTCTCGGCGACGAAGGCTCAGCACTCCTCGCGCTTGCGCCCAACGAAGGAATCGCCGTTGGAACAAACGGCGAACCGGCCATCGGATTCGGCTCGCTTCTTAGCTATTTCTTCGCGGACCCAGGCCGATCGGCTCTGCTTGACGCGACCGACGATCTGATGCGACGCTTGCGCTCGGAAGACCCAGGCATACGTCAAACCGGAAACCAGAGGCGCGTCGAGCTGGATAAGCAGCCGGCTCTCATCACAACACTCAGTAGCAACTCCCCTTTCGGCGGGGCCGAAACAGATATGCTGGTCACGGTGGCGCGGCCCGAAGGTCTGTTTCACCTGATTTTCATCTCGCCAGAACGGAATTGGAACGAAGCCCATCTGACGTTCGACCACATGGTCCAATCGATCCGCTTTGTTCAGTAGGAAGGTTCGATGAATCGACCCTCAGCCACTGCCGATGCAACACCCGCACCTTCAGTCGATTCCGGCTGGCATGCCCTATCCGCCGACGATGTGAGCGCTCGCTTGGGCGTCGATCCTGCATCGGGCTTGAACGACGAGGTAGCGCACAATCGATTCCTTGTATTCGGTCCGAACCGCCTGTCCGCTCGGAAGCATGAAACGGTCTGGGACATCTTCCTGGAAGAGATCCGCGAACCGATGATTGTGCTGTTACTGTTCACCGGTGTTTTGTACGGAATCTGGGGTGAGCTAGAGGACACGCTGACTATCTTCATCGTCATTCTGGCGTTGGTATCGGCCGAGGTGCTCAACGAACGACGCGCCAAACAAGCCATCGGCGCTCTCATCAAGCTTTCTGAGCCGACCAGCCCGGTCATTCGCGGCGGGCAACACCGGGAGATTCGAGCGGATGAGGTTGTTTCGGGCGACGTGATCGTGATTGAGGCAGGACGGCGTATCCCAGCCGACGCCCGGCTGACCGAAGCATATGGTCTGGCGGTCGACGAGTCCGCTTTGACCGGCGAATCGGCCGCCGTCGAGAAGGTGTCGGATCTGATCCTGCCGGAAGAGACGCCCTTGTCCGAACGCCGCAACCTGGTCTTCGCCGGCACCACGGCCGTGCGCGGGCGAGGCGCCGCGGTGGCTGTCGCGATCGGTATGAACACGGAAGTCGGGCGCGTGGTCCGGCTGGCGCGTGAGGCCGAGTCGCCTCGGACACCACTCCAAAAGGCCATGAATGAGCTGTCGCGATCGCTTGCGTGGCTGGCGATTGGCTTCAGCGTGCTCATTCCGCTGCTGGGTTGGGCGCTCGGCAGGCAACCGCTTCGACAGATGATTCTGACCGGTTTGGCGCTAGCCTTCTCGGTGATTCCCGAGGAACTGCCCATCATGGTCACGATGGTTTTGGCGCTGGGCGGATATCGCTTGTCGAAGCGGCACGCTATTATTAAGCGCTTGCAGGCGGTCGAGACGCTCGGTGCGGTTACCGTCATTGCCACCGACAAGACCGGGACTCTGACCGAGAATCGCATAGAGGTGAGCCGGGTAGGCCCCGAGCAATTGCGGCGCAAAATCCTGGAGATTGGCGCCCTCTGCAACGACGCTTTCGAAACTGGACGCGGCGATCCGCTGGAGACGGCGCTGCTGCGGTCGGCGCGGGAGGCGGGCATCGACGTCGCCGGATTGAGGCGGTCCTGCCACCTGCGGCATGATTTTACCTTCGACAACACCCGGAAAAGAATGTCGGTTGTCTACGAGCGCGATGGAGAGTTTTGGATCGCGGTGAAGGGTGCGCCCGAGGCCGTGCTGCCGATTTGCACGTCCCGGCGGAACTCCGCCGGTTCGCGGCAGCTTTCGGAGGCAGATCGTCAGGCGGTGCTGGCGTCCGCGGCGCAAATGGCGAACGAAGGCTTGCGCGTAATGGCATTTGCCGAAAGGAAGACTCCAGACCCTGCTTTATCCCAAGACAAGGCTGAGTCCGGTCTCACGTTCGTCGGGCTGGCAGCGTTTTCGGACCCTCCGCGTCCCGATGTGCGCCAGGCCATCGCGGCTTGTCGTGCGGCCGGTATCCGCCCCCTCATGATAACGGGCGATCATCCGTTGACCGCTAAGGCCATCGCGACTCAGATAGGCCTCGACGATGGACGGCTTCTGCTGACCGGGGCAGAACTGGATACGATGTCAGAGGAAGCATTGAAGCGAAGCGTCGCGGACGTTTCCATCTATGCCCGCACGACGCCGGAGCAGAAGCTGCGCATCGTCCGAGCCTTGCAGGGGCGGGGCGAAATTGTCGCAGCCACTGGCGACGGCATTAACGATGCGCCGGCACTGGCCGCGGCGGATGTCGGGATCGCCATGGGCCAGACGGGAACCGATGTGGCTCGCGAAGCGGCCGACATGGTTCTGGCTGACGACAGTTTTGCGACGATTGTCGATGCCGTCGAGGAAGGCCGCGTCTCATTTTATAATTTGCGAAAGGGCGTCCGTTACTACCTGGCCTGCAAGGCGGCTCTGATTTCAATTGCCCTCCTGCCCGTATTGCTCGGGGTGCCTGTGCCCTTCGCGCCAATCCAGATCATTCTGATGGAACTCTTCATGGATCTGGCAGCCTCGGCCGCGTTCGTCGCGGAGCCGGCGGAAGCGGGCTTAATGCGCCGGCCCCCCCGCGATCCGAAAGAGAGATTCCTCGATCGCTCCGCGGTGCGAAGCATTGTTGTCTCGGCTACCGGCCTTTTTGCGGCAGTTTGTGGCGTTTACCTGTTCACTTGGCACAGTGGCGCGGGCCTGATAACAGCGCAGACAATAGCATTCGTCACGTGGCTGTTGGGCCATGTTTTCCTGGCATTCAATCTGCGCACCGAGCGGGAGCCGCTGGTCAGGGTGGGGTTCCTCAGCAACTGGGTAATGGTGGCTTGGGCAATCGCAACGGTAGCTCTGCTGCTGGTGGCCACCCTGGTCCCCGAGGCGCAACGTCTAATCAAGGTGACGTCCTTGAGCCCGGCGCAATGGGCGCTTGCGATGGGCGCGGCGTTCGCCGGCACATTCTGGACCGAAGCACGCAAGCTCATACTTCAGATCCGAGCACGTCTGTAGCGACGTGGTACTCTGATTTTTTCAACGCTGTACCGGGATTTGGCATAGCCCGTGCATGCGGAGCAATGGTCGCATACGCATTGGCGATCGCCACCGCTGTGCGTGTCCGTCTTGTAAGGCCTGATGACGAAAATGTAATCAAATCTCAAGCTCCACCGATCGTGATGCGCTGATCTCCGGGCTGCGCGGGAACGCCGATCCGGCGTTTGTGGTGTATTTTGCCTCCACCTGCCATTCTCTTGCCGCGCTGAGCGCCGCAATGAAAGCGGCCTTCCCGCGCGCGGCCAGCATCGGTTGCACTACCGCGGGCGAGATTTCGTCGGGCAAGATGGCGACGTGTTCCATGGTCGGCATCGCGCTTTCTCCAGAGATTGTCAGCGCCGGCGCCACAGCGGTGCTGGAGGATCTCAAGAGTCCGTTGGCCGTCTGCGCCGCTCTGGAGAGCCTGTCCGCTCAGATCGGCCGTCCGCTTTCCGAACTCGAACCCGACACGCACGTGGGGCTGATCCTTGCCGATGGCCTGTCGGGCGCCGAGGAGACGGTCATGGAACAAATTCGCGATTTGACCGATATACCCTTCGTCGGTGGTTCGGCCGGTGACGACTTGGCTTTTCACGCGACGCTGGTTGCCGCCAATGGCTGCACATTTGAACATGCCGCGGTTCTCGCACTGTTGCGGTTGCCGGCCGGCTACAGGGTTATCAAGACTCAGAGCTTCCGCTCGCTGAGGAAAGTGCTGACCGCCACTGAAGTGGATGAGGCCGCTCGCACCGTGCGCCGCTTCAATGGCGTGCCCGCCGCGGAAGCGTACGCGCAGGCCCTGGAAATTGAGAGTGCCAGCGCGGCTGCACGCTTCATAAGCAACCCGGTAGGAGTATTGGTGGGCGGCGAACTGTTCGTACGCAGCCCGCAGCGCGTTCTGTCGGATGGCAGCATCGTATTTTATAGCCGGATTCGGGAAGGCACGGAGCTGGAATTGCTCGAGTCCACCGATATCATCGCAGACACAGCCAAGGCGCTGGAGGGTTCTCATCGCGCCCTGATCGTGTTTAACTGCATTTTGCGGACGCTAAAGCTGCAGGAGGAGGGCCAGTGCGAGGCCTTCGGCGCCCTGTTCGCGAATATTCCGGCAGTGGGCTTCAGTACCTACGGCGAAGCCTGCATGGGATACATGGGCCACATCAACCAGACTTCGACAATCCTCGCCTTCCGCTAAGGGCTAGCGCGCGGCGTCAAACGCCTTGAGCTCTGACTCTTCAGCTTTGGAGTCGTTCAAAACTCTCCTGACCGCCGGCGATGACAGGAATATGTGCCGAAGAGGGTCTCCCGCAGCCAGGGAATTTGCCAGTCTCATGATGGTCTCGCGGCTGAGCGTTCGGTGGCGTTCCGCTGAATCTCGATCGCCTGCGCTCCGGTAGAATTCGAAGGCCGTGGCGTGAACGCGCCAGCTCGCCAGCGGCAGCTCGAAGCCTTCCATCGTCGACGAAGCCTTAGCGATGCACTCTTGCGCGCGCGGAGCGTCGCATCCGGCAATCGCGACCCGAGCATTCGCCTCCCACGCCAGTGCCTGCCACGTGCGCTCCGCGGTTGTCAGAGTAACGCTGAGAAACCGTTCAGCTTGGTGCCGGGCCCGCGCCAGATATCCCTCGGCAAGCCAAAGTTCGGTGAGGCCAGCTTCCAGGGGCATGCGCCAGTACCAGTCGTTCAAGTTACTCCGGCGAGCCATGTCGTCCCTTGCCGCGAAGAGGTACTCACGAGCACGATCGTATTCTCCCAACGCCGCTTCCGCCGAACCTCTCAGAACCAGGGACTGCTGGAAAGGCCAGGGATACGGGGGTGGGGAGTCAGGCGCGGCGCGAAGCGTAGGATCTCGGACCAAAGGAACCGCCGACTCGCAGATCTTCAGGACGCCGGCAAAGTCGCAGGCCTGAAGATGCAACCAGGCCCGGCAGAGTTGCAAGGTGCACGGCCGGAAAACATGGTCTCCATTCCCGTGGGCCATCACGATCGCTTCCTCGACCTCTCGAGAAGCCTCGCCCCACTCTCCCAGGAATGTAAGATCGAAAAGATGCAACGGCTGCCAGAATCCCCACCGAAAACCGGACTGAAACGGGTGAACACCGTCGGCATCGAGCAACATCTTCACGCCATCGGCGTAGCTTCGAAGCGCCTCGCGGTACTCGGACGAACACCACTGGATGGAGCTGTAGTCGAGCAGGCGCCGTGCGATGGTGTGTGGATCGCCTAGTTTCCGGACCTCACCTATCGCATTCCGGTACTCCTGCGCGTTTTGAGGATTCCATCCACACAGCCACAAGCGGAAAGAAAGGCAGTCCGCATACGCCGCAAGATGCTTCATCGGATCGGAAGTTCGAACTACATGGAGTGCCTGTTCCAGCAGTTCGAGCCCGCGCTCGGAACTCTTCGCTGACTCGATGAATGCCCGCTCGACCAGCACACGAATCTCAACGTCGATCAGACCGTAGTGAGCCGCTCTTTCGTTCAGAGCCGCGTACGTTTCGTAGAAACGCATGTCTTTCAACGCAGCATAAATCCCAGCCAGCCTCTCCAGAATCCCGGTCTCGCTCGCGGGGCGTTCCGCATCGGGGAGCTTGCCCAGTAGCTCGAGAGCGTGCTCAAGAATCTCTGCGGCTTGCCGGGGTTCAAACCGCCGCCCAACCGTATCCGCGGCCAGCCGCAGGTACTTAACGGCACGCTGCCAATCACCGCCCTGCTCGAAGTGGCCCGCCAATTCAGCCGCCACCTCGCTTTCCTGCTTAGTGAAAAGCTGCTCCAGACGCTCTCCGATGCGCAGGTGCAGCTTCGCCCGGCGCCCGGGCGTCTGCCGGTGGTAGAAGACCTCCCGGTACAACGCGTGTGTAAATTCGTAGCGCACCGAGACGGTCCCGTCCGGGAATTGGCGCGATCCCGCCCAGCGCACCATGTAGCGGCGCCGCGACAATTCGTCGCAAAGCTCTTCAAACTTCTCCTCGTCCAGACTCGCAGGGATGGCAATGACACTCGCCGAAAACAAAACGCCGTTGACGCTGGCCACTTCCAACGCCCGCTGCTGTTCAACCGTAAGGTGCTCGATTTGGGATTCGATCATCTGGCGTAGAGTCTCCGGCACCTCGAGATCCATTTCTTCGATGGGGACTCTCAGGCGCCACGTCCCGTTCTCGCGCGAGATCTGGCCGTGCCCGGTCATGTGCTCCAGTATGGCGATCATGAACAATGGATTGCCGTCCGAGTGCCGATGGATCAACTCGGCAAAACCTCCAGGCAGGCTGCCTCCCAACGATTCCGCGCCCAGATATTCGGCTACGTCCGTTTTCGCCAGCGGCGCGAGAGTCATTTCCTGACACAGGTGATGCACCAGCAGATCCTGCTTGAGCTTCTTCAGTGGATGTTCGGGAACTACCATGTCCAGCGGCCGCTTCGTGATGATCACCATTGCCTTCGCTGTCGTCCGCTGGCGGGCCAGAGCGGAGATGAGATCGACAGTCGAAGGATCCACCCACTGCAGATCCTCGAATACCCACAGCAGGGGCGCTTCCAGGTTGAACGTGTCCAACGCCTCCCGGAGCTCGCGCAGCATGCGGTCCCGGGTTCCCCCCTGAATCTCCTGCTGCAGCATCTGGCGCTGGTCGCGGTTGAGCAGCACCGGAAACTGCACCAGCCAGGTGGGCGCTTGCGCCGCCAGAATCTCAACCACTCGTTTCCCGCCCGAACCATGGCACAACTGACCTAGCGCTTCCAGCATGGGGTAATAGGCTTCCATGCCTCCATAACCCTCCACGCATTGTCCCCGTGCGATGCGAAGGGTTGGTTCCTCGGCGGCAGCCCTGCGCTGGAACTCATCAACCAGAGCGGTCTTTCCAATTCCCGGCTCCCCCGTGATGAAGACGATCTGGCGTTGGCCTTTCAATGCCTTTCCGAGGCAGGCTCGCAACTCACCAAGCTCGCGTTCTCTGCCCACCAGTCTGCTGCGATCCGGAATCGCCGGCGCCAAAGCTCCCGCAGACGCGCCCTCCCTCACCGTGGCCACGAACCGATACCCGCGCCTAGGCAGGGTCTCGATAAAAAGTGGTTTCTTCGGGTGGTCGCCGAGGGTGCCCCGGACGTCGGCGATCTGATACTTGAGGACCTCTGGTTGGACGAAGGTATCGGGCCACACAGCCTCCAGAAGCTCATCCTGCGTCACCAGGCGGCCGGCGTGCTCCACAAGATAACGCAGAACCGCGAACGCTTTGGGAGTCAGCATGACGCGTTCGTCGTCGTCCGGGGCGTGCCCGCCGCGCCACAGGCATTGATTGGCGGTGTCCAGCCGGAATGGAGGAAATTCCTTCATGACCGTAGCCGTCCGCTTGCAACTAGAATATTCCTTTGTAGGCTTCGCTCTACATCGGCCGTTATCCTCCGCCTCCGCGAGTGTATTGGTCTTCACAGGCCGGGGGGGCGATTCGGCTATGCGGCTGTCTCCAACGGCTCCAAAGCGATTTCGCGGCACAAATGATGCATCAACAGATCCGGCTTGAGCGCCTTCATGGGATGTCCTGAAACCGCTACGTCCGCTTGCCGGTAGGTGCCGAGGAGCATCAGTTTAGCCGGCATCCGGCTGCGCGCAACGGCGGAGATCAAATCCAGTGTGAAGGGATCCGCCCACTGGAGGTTTTCCAACACCAGCAGCAGCGGACTTGCCGCTGCCATCGTGTTCAGCGCGTCCCCGATCTCGCGCAGCATGCGTTGACGAGTGGCGCCCAGCATTTCCTGTTGCAGTATTTCGCGGTATTCGCGCTTCAGAGCCGCGGGAAGTGAACCAGCCAAGTGGGTGCTTCCGCAGCCAAAGTTTGAATGACCAAAGCTCCTCCGGAACCACGGCACAATTGACCCAGCGCTTCGAGCATCGGGTGGTAAGCCTCCTTGCCGCCATAACCCTCCACGCATTGTCCGCGCGCGACGCGAATGCCCGGCACGTTCGCGGCAGCCTGATGCTGAAGTTCGTCGGCCATGGCGGCCTTGCCGATGCCCGGCTCCGTCGCAATAAACACGATCTGTCGCTCGCCTTGTAACGCCCTCCGCAGGCAATCCCACAACTCGCTCAGCACTCGATCGCTTCCTGCCAGTCCGCTGGGCTCGGGTTTCGCGGCACCGCACTCATGGACGGCGGCGATGAACCGGTACCCGCGTCGCGGCGCGGTCTCGATAAAGAGCGAATTCCTGGCGCGGTCCCCCAGCGCGCCCCGGATGTCGGCGATCTGGTACTTCAGGACCTCAGGCTGGACGAAGGTATCGGGCCACACCTCTTCCAGAAACTCCTCCTGGGTTATCAGGTGGCCGGCGTGCTCCACCAGGTAGCTCAGCACGGCAAACGCCTTCGGAGTCAGGGATATGCGCTCGTCGTCCCACGCGTTCTCGCGGCGCCACAGGCACTGGTCTGTGGGATCCAGGCGGAATGGCGGAAACTCCTTCGTACTTGCACTTGTCATACGAGGGTGGCGGGCGACGCGGGGTCGTCTCGACTGCGCGTGGAAACCCAAGTGAAAACCAGGAAGGGAATGGCTCATTGCTGCGCTCATGGGTGCCGGTTCCTTTCGTTCTCTCTGGCTGATTGTGGAGCCAGTTCCGCTGGCAGCCAACCCTAATTGGGAGTGCGGCTGGTCCCCTGAATCGTGATGGGTAACGACAGTCCTTTCGGGGGGTAAATCAGCGCCCCCGAATGCGATCCGGAATGTCGAGCCGTTTCCGCCCGAAGAGGCGAGAGTCAATTGACCAGGCACCGGGCCCCAACATCGCCAGGCCAGCGCCCATAGCCGCCAACAGAAGGTGAATCGACGGATCGCGGGTCGCCAGGGCGGCGATCGAGAGCTCCAGGATCGCCACGGCCGCCCCGGCGATTGGCGTCCACAAGCCAATGAGCAGAAGGATTCCTGTAATAACTGCGATTACGTCCGATGCCACCGTGATGAGCCCCCCAACTGCCTCCCCTGACAGGCCCGAAACTCCGCAGTGTATTAACGCGATGCCGGTGCCGACCCGCAGGCACAAAAGGCCTAATCCGGGCGAACCGTCCGGAAACGTTGAGAATAGAGGCCGCAACATTCTGGACGCTCTCGGGCTGCGCGATGTGGATCTCGCGCTGGCCTGGACATTCCGCTTCACCGAAAGAGTGCATCTGCAGTTCCGCGGCGAAGCGAGTAACGCTTTCAACATCGTCAGTCTGGGTACACCGGGCACGACGGTATCGGCTCCTTCGAGTTTCGGCATCATCCGCAGCGCGCAGCCCATGCGACAGGTTCAGCTCGGTTCGCGCCTGCTGTTTTTAGCGGAGCACGCGGTCTTGCCGCCGTGGTGCCTCGTAGCGCCCCCCGCTGCAACCCTTCCTTCCACCAAAACCTGACCGCAACCTCACGACTGCCATTCTGACTTCCCGTAATCTCAGGATCAGGAGAAAGAAAGACAATGGCACATACCACTCACAATCCGCTCATCGCGGGCTTGGACGAAATTCGCAGCTCCTGGGGCTGGTTCCTGGCCCTCGGGATCTTGCTCGTTGCCCTGGGCGTGGCCTGTATCGTTTATAACGTAACCGCCACGGTCACAACCGTGTTGGTCTTCGGCTGGCTGCTTCTGATCAGCGGAGTCTTCGCCCTGGTTCAGGCTTTCACAATCGGCACCTGGGGCGGATTCTTCCTGTACCTGCTCGGCGCGCTCCTTCGGGGATTCACCGGGTATTTGCTCGTTCGCTACCCGGTTATCGGAGCCGAGAGCCTCACTCTGTTGCTCGGTTCGTTCTTCATCGTGGGCGGACTGTTCCGCGCCATCGGTTCCGGAATGGCACAGTTCCCCAACTGGGGCTGGGCTCTCTTCTCCGGGATCGTCTCGGTGGCGTTGGGGGTCATGGTGCTTTGGCAGATGCCGATTACGGGCCTTTGGTTTATCGGATTCGCCATCGGCGTCGACCTCATCGTAGACGGCATCGCGGTGTCTAGCTTCGCCTCCGCGATCCACCACTTGCCCAAAGGGACCGTTTTCGAAGCCGCGTAAACCTTGGCGGAAATTTCAGCAGAAAGAGGCATTTCAATGGAAAAAATGCTGGTCGTAGTCTTTAACGACGAACCGAAAACCTATGAGGGATCGCATGCCCTCAAGCAACTCGATACGGAAGGTAGCATCGCGATTCACGCGGAATCCGTGATCAAGAAAAACGCCGATGGCACCATCACAGTCAAGCAGTCGGAAGAGGACTTCCCCATTCGCACCATCGGCGGAACGGCGATTGGCAGCCTGATCGGCCTGCTCGAGGGACCGGTCGGCGTGGCTGTCGGCGCCACGGCCGGCTTGCTGGCGGGCAGCATCGGAGACTTGCACGTGGCGGGAGTAGATGCGGAATTCGTCGACGAGGTGGCCGCCACGCTGACACCCGGCAAGTGCGCGGTGATCGCCGATGTCAGCGAGGAGTGGATTACTCCCGTGGATACCAGGATGGAAGCCTTGGGCGGAACCGTGTTTCGCAAAGCCAGAAAGCTGGTCGAGGACGACGAACGGGCTAGAGACGTCGCCGAGCTTCGCCAGGAAATCGATCAGTTGAAGGCCGAGCAAGCTCTCGCCCGGGGCGAACGCAAGGCTAAGATCCAGGCCAGAATCGACAAGCTCAATGGCGAGCTTCAAGCCAAGTTGGACCAGGCCAAGCAGAGGGGGGAGCAAATCAAGAGCGAGACCGATGCCAAAGTGCAGGCCCTCCAGAAAAAGGCCGAGAAGACGCAGGGCGAGATCAAGGCCACCTTCGATGCGCGCGTGAAGCACATCCGCGACGAGTACGAACAGTCGCAGACCAAGCTGAAGCACTTGCTCGCCGGGCACTTGAAGGAAGCGGCTGCGCGGCTGGAAAAGTAAGAACGCTGCGCGCGTCAGCCTGAACGAGATGCGAGTGCCGCGGGACGCACGCCCGGACGTCTGTCCTTCGCGGGGAGTTTTCCGTAAATGAAACCAATATAAGGAAGGAATTTACCAATGTCACAACTGATTGTGGTTGGATTCAAACAGGATATGTATCGGGCTTCGGAGGTCCTCAACAAGCTCACTGCCATGGACGATGACTGGGTGGTCGATCTTCGCGACGGCGTGGCCGTATATCGAGACTATAGCGGCAAGCTGAGAGTGGATCAGAGCTACCAGATGACCACCGGCCAGGGAGCCGGGTGGGGTGCCTTCTGGGGCGCCTTGATTGGAGCGCTGATTGCGATTCCGTTCACCGGCGGGGCCAGCGGCGCGGTCCTCGCGGGCACGCTGGCCGCCGGCGCCCTGGGCGGCGGCGCCATCGGCGCGACGGGCGGTGCGCTCGACGCCAATTGGTGGAAGGACGAGTTCGGCATCCCGGACGCCTTCGTAAAGGGCACCGGAGCCATGGTCCAACCTGGCGACTCCGCGATCCTCGCCATGCTGCGCACGGTAGACCCGGTCAAGGTGGCTGAGCAGTTCCGCGGTTACGGCGGCACAGTTCTTCAAACGACGCTCAGCAAGGAGCAGTCCGCCAAGGTGCAGGCCGTTCTGGACGGCAGCGACCGGCGCTTCTTCGCCAAGGCGAGCTAGCATTTCTGTCGCCGGTGAGATCAGGAAGTGCCTGGCGATATCCATGCCGCAAGCGGTGGCTCCGGAGGGGGAGACAAGGTTGCCATCCACGGCCGGATCACCATCGCAACCTCGGGCGAGATGCGCAAAATGCTGTCTGACGCCTTGCGTGCAAAGCCGGCCAACCTGTCCGTCGATTTGTCGGATGTCTCGTACATCGACACCTCCGGATTAGCCACGCTGGTGGAAGCGCTCCGGATTGCGCGCAAGCAAGGCACGCGGCTGATCCTGGAGGGGGTCCACGATCAGCCGCGCTCTCTATTCGAGATTGCGCATCTTGATCGCCTGTTCGACATGGCTGGACAGGAGGCAAGCACGTGAACGTACTGGAAGCCATTGGCGGAGGCGTTATCCGTGGACTTGCCTACATCGGCGGACTCACGATTCAGGGCTGGTCGGGCCTGCGTGCCACGCCCCGTGTGCTGCCGATAGTGGGCAAGCGGGGGCGCTGGCAGGCGGCCATGCGCCAGATGGCGGTTGTCGGTGTAGATGCGCTGCCGATGGTCGGAATCATGTCGGTATGCGCGGGATTCATTCTCGCCATGCAAACTGGCGACGAAATGCGGAAGTTCGGAGCGCTCCAGTACGTGATGGACGTCGTGGCCATCGGGTTTACGCGCGAGCTGGGTCCCTTGCTAACGGCCTTCGTCGTGAGCGGCCGGTCGGGGTCGGCATTTTCCGCCGAAATCGGCACCATGGTGGTCACCAGCGAGATCGACGCCCTGAAGACCATGGCTCTCGATCCGATCGAGTTTGTGCTGGCTCCCAAGTATCTCGCGGCGATGATCACCATCCCCTGCCTGAGCATTATGAGCAACGCGTTTGGCATTCTGGCCGGCGCCGGATTCATGTACATGACCACCAAAATAACCCTCGCGATGTATCTGCGATATATTTACAACTCGATCTATCTGCGCGATGTCCTCACCGGCCTCGCGAAGAGTCTGGTGTTTGCAATCATCATCGTCAACGTCGGGTGCATGGAGGGTTTCCGGGTGCGCGGAGGACCGGACGCAGTGGGGCGGGCCGCGACTGCCGCGGTGGTATGGTCGACCTTCTTCGTGATCGTCGCGGACGTGTTTTTCACCGCGATCTTTTATCTCATGCACGTGGAGTAGCATATGGCGGATCCAATGATCTCGGTCAACGGCTTGACGGTAATCTATGGGGGTCGCCGCGTTTTGGATGGCGTGAGTCTCGACATCCAGCCGGGTGAAGTGGTGGCTCTGCTCGGCGGCAGCGGCTCCGGCAAGACTACCATGCTGCGGCACATCATCGGACTGGAGCGGCCGAACGCCGGGACGGTCCGGATTCGGGGCGTCGACATTAATCGTTGTTCCAACAAAGAATTGGCGGGGATCAGGCGCACCATGGGCGTGGCCTTTCAGGAGTGCGCATTGTTCAATGAAATGTCTATCGAGGATAACGTCGCCCTGCCCCTGCACGAATTGACCAGCTTGGCCGACCCCGTCATCCAGATCATGACGTTCATGAAACTCGCGGCCGTGGGTTTGGGAGAAGCCGGCAAACGAATGCCCGCGGAATTATCAGGGGGCATGAAAAAGCGCGCGGCTGTCGCGCGGGCCACCGCGCTCGACCCCGAGATCTTGGTGTTCGATGAGCCGTCGGCGGGCCTGGATCCCATTGTCGCGGCCGGGTTGGACGAACTGATCCTGTTCTTGAAGCGCGCCTTCCACATGACTATCCTGGTCGTGACTCATGAGTTGGCGAGTGCATTCCGCATCGCCGACCGGCTGGCCATGCTGTACCAGGGATCGCTCATCGCCGTGGATACCAAGGATACATTCCGGGCGAGCACGCATCCCCGCATCCGGCAGTTTCTCGACCGGGTTCCCGATCCGATCGAAAGCCAGGCCGCTGTGGACCGCCTGCGGGAACTATCGGGCCTGACAGGAGCAAAAGGATGAAAACGGAAGCCAAAGTCGGCGCATTCGTCTTAGTCTGCGCGGCGGTGCTGCTCATAAGCATCTATCACGTGAGTAACGCTCAGATCAGGGGAGAGCGTACCTCCTACCGGACATACCTGCGCTATGCAGGAGGGTTGCAACCTGGAGCGGACGTCCTGTTTGGCGGCATCAAGGTGGGCCAGGTGACCGCCGTGCGGCCCGACCCGCGGGACCCCACCCGGATTGAGATCCTGTTCGACGTCAGGCTGGGCACACCGCTGAACGCCAAGTCCGTGGCTAAACTCGGATCCGTGACGGTGATTACCAATCCGGTCATCTCCATCAGCATGGGATCGAATGACGCGGCCCGGTTACCGGCCAATAGCGAGGTCCCGTCGCAGGAAACCATAAGCCTGGACGATACCTTTCGCAAAGTCGCCGCCCTCGCCGATTCCGCGCAGGGGCTGCTGGAGGCCGTGCACACAGACGTGAATGAGGTCACGGGCGAAACCCGGACACTGATGGCTAATCTAAACGAGGTCACGGGCAAGCCGAATCAGCAGCACATATCGGAGATTCTGACCAACGCGGACGCCATGGTATCGCGCATTTCGCCGAAGATCGACCAGATCAGCGATCAGCTTGTAAAGTTGACCGATGACGCGAACGGCTTGGTGGCTAAGTTCGGACCGGCCGTAGACAACGTGAACGCAACCGTATCGAACGCGGACCAGACTATAACCGGGGTCCGTGAGCCGCTGCAGGCGGATCTCGTCGAGCTGCGGAAGACCCTCGATCAGGCGCGTGGGTTGATCGCCGATCTACAGGCGGGAGTTCGGGCGAAGGATCAAGGCATTACGGACACTCTCGAGAACGTTCGCATCGCCACCGACAACCTGAACGACCTGACCGAATCCGTAAAGGAGCGTCCATGGAGTCTGATACGGATCAAACAGCCGAAGGACCGGAAGGTTCCTAAGTGACGAGGACCTCATGACCTCCAAACCTCTGGCAAGCATGTCCGCCTGCACGGTGGCGCTGCTCTTCGCCGGTTGCGGCGGCAAGATCTTGTATCCGCATTACTATGCGCTGGATATTCCTCCGGCGCCGATTCCTGCGACGGCCGATGCGCGCCTGCCGGCCACGCTGGCGGTGCGCCGGTTCGAAACTCTGCCGTACCTGCGACAGGGGCGGATTGTATACCGTCAAGGTCCGGCGGAAATTGGCTTCTACGAGTATCACCGGTGGGCTGCCGATCCCGCCGCGACGGTAACAACCGCAGTCATCGATTCACTCCGCTCCTCGCGGCTGTTCTCGTTTGTAAAACCATATGACGGTCAGGGCCAGCAGGACTATCTCATGAGCGGCCGGCTCGATCGGCTTGAAGAGATCGATTCCGGAAGCAGTGTCCAGGTGGAAGCGAAGCTATCGGCCGAACTGGTTGACCTGCGAACCAATGCTACGTTGTGGACTGGCGATGCAGATCAGACTTTGGGAGTCGAAACCCGCGATGTAAACTCGGTGGTGGTGGAAATGAGTCATGCCGTCCAAAAGAGCATTGATCGGCTGGTGGCGAGCTTGGATCAGCAACTTCTTTCGAAATCAAGGTGACGCGATGAGCGCTCAGAACCTGGCCGAGCCTGCCCAACCGGTCGGCTCCCCGGCGGTGGCCAACGGATTGACCTCGCAGGAAGCCGAGGCACGGCTCAGCCAGTTTGGCCCCAATGATCCCTCCCCTGCCAAGCGCCAATCGCCGGTTCTCGACTTTCTGCGCCTTTTCTTAAATCCGCTGGTGCTGATATTGCTGATCGCGGCCCTCCTCTCCGCCTTTCTCGGCGACGCGACGGACTCGGCGATCATCGCCATCATCGTTTTGCTCAGCACCGCGCTCGACTTCACTCAAAACTACAAATCGCAGCGAGCCATCGAGCAGTTGCGGCAACAGGTAGCGCCCACCGCCACCGTGCTGCGAGATGGGAAGTGGCGGGAACTCCGGCGAATCGATGTTGTCCCCGGTGACGTCGTGCGCCTGTCGGCGGGAGACCTGGTCCCGGCCGATGCGCGCCTTCTGGAATCGCGCGATCTTTTCATTCTGCAAGCGTCATTGACGGGCGAATCGCTGCCGGTCGAAAAGGAGGCGCGAGGCGAGAAGGTCTCCACCAACCCCGATGCCGAGAACATGGTCTTCATGGGTACCTCCGTCGTCAGCGGAACTGCGAGCGCCTTGGTCGTGGCGACTGGCGCTAAAACATCTTTTGGTGACATAGCCACCCGCCTCGCCGGGCGGCCCGAGCAGACCGCGTTCGACCGGGGCCTGAAGGATTTCAGCCTCCTCCTCACTCGCACCGTGCTCTTCCTGGTCATCTTCCTGGTCGTGGTCAGTTTGGCCAAACATCGCGATCCTCTCCAGTCCCTCTTGTTTGCGGTGGCGTTGGCTGTCGGTCTGACTCCGGAATTTCTTCCCATGATCGTCTCCGTGACCCTCTCCAAGGGCGCGCGGGCCATGGCGAAGAAGAAGGTTATCGTCAAACACCTCTCAGCCATCCAGAATTTCGGTGGCATTGACGTGTTGTGCAGCGACAAGACCGGAACGCTCACCAGCGGCAACATGAAGCTCGACCGGTCTCTGGATCCCTTCGGAGAACCGTCACAACGAGCATTGACTCTGGCGTACAGCAACAGCAAGTTCGAGACGGGGATTCGAAGCCCGCTCGACATGGCCATTCTGCAAAACCCCGAGCCGTTGGAGGCAGCGGCCTACGAAAAGCGGGACGAGATCCCCTACGATTTCGAGCGCCGCCGGCTCTCGATCGTGGTGGAGCGGCAATCACGGCGGCTTTTGATTACAAAGGGGGCGCCTGAGGGAATCCTCGCGCTCTCGGTCAACTATGAATCTAACGGCGGCACCGCCCCTTTGGATGCGGCCGCGCTCGGGCGCTGCCGGGCGACTTACGAAGAATTGAGCCGCCAGGGATTTCGGGTTCTCTCGGTGGCTTATGCCGAGGTCGAAGCTCGCCCCGACTATTCGGCCGACGACGAACGGAATCTCACCCTGGCCGGTTTTCTAGCCTTTTCCGACCCGCCTTTGCCGGACGCCGCCGAGGCCTTGGCCGCGCTACGGCGGGAGGGAGTGGAAATCAAGATCATCACGGGCGACGGGGACCTCGTCGCAGCTCATGTTTGCGGCCAGGTTGGCCTCGAATCGGGCACGATCGTGCTGGGTGATGAACTGGAGCGGATGACCGACGTCGCGTTGGCGCACGTCGCCGAGGTGACCACAGTTTTCGCGCGGGTGTCGCCGGCGCAGAAGAACCGGATTATCATGGCGCTGAAACATCGCGGCCACGTCGTGGGATTCATGGGCGATGGAATCAATGACGCCCCGTCTCTTCACGCGGCCGATGTGGGCATCTCCGTCTCGACGGCTGTGGATGTTGCCCGCGAGGCTGCTGATATCATCCTCATCGAGCCCGGCCTCGGCGTTCTCGCCAGCGGCATCGTCGAAGGGCGCAAGGCCTTCGGGAACGTGATGAAGTATCTATTGATGGGCACCAGCTCGAACTTCGGCAACATGTTCAGCATGGCGGGCGCTTCGCTGTTTTTACCGTTCCTCCCCATGTTGCCCACGCAAATCCTGCTGAACAACTTCATGTACGATCTGTCGCAGCTCACCATCCCGACCGACAATGTGGACGACGAATATCTCCGGAAACCGCAGCATTGGGATATTAGCCTGATTCGGAATTTCATGGTATTCATCGGGCCCATCAGCTCGATTTTCGATTTCCTGACCTTTTACGTGCTGCTGCATTTCTTCCATGCGGGTGAGGTGCTCTTCCACACGGGCTGGTTTGTAGAGTCGCTGGCGACGCAAACGCTGGTACTTTTCGTCATTCGCACCTCGCAGAATCCACTGCGGAGCCGGCCCAGCCGGCCTCTGGTGACAACCGTACTGATCATTGTGGCGGCCGGCAATCTGCTGCCGTTCAGCCCGCTGGCGGTTCCTCTCGGCTTCGCGCCGCTGCCGGGAATTTACTTCGCTTATCTGGCGGCAACGACGTTCGTGTATCTGGTGCTCGTTGAATTTGGCAAGCGTCTCCTTCTCCGTCGCACGCCACAAACCTCCTGAAAGGGTGGAAGCTGCTTATGAAAGTCGTTGAATTGATGGGTCCAAAGGTTGTCACAGTCGACCGCAAGAGGCCGCTGCGCGAGATTCTGCAGCTCATGCTCCGCTACCATCTGAATGACATTCTGATCGTGGACAGCGGGCAAAGGCTCGCAGGGATTGTGACATACGCCGATCTATGTCGCAAGGTGCTCCCAACTGAGAAAGAGCTGATGGAACACGAAGAGTATCTTACAACTCCTCAGTTGATGGAGGATCGATTTAGAGACATCGCGAGTATTCCGGTTGACGAGATCATGACGAGAGACGTCATTACCGTGTCGCCGGATCTTGAGGCGCTCAAGGCTGGGGCTACGATGCTTGCCCACCGCGTCAAACAGCTGCCAGTTGTCCGAGATGATAAAGTAATCGGAATCATCACCCATACAGACATTGGTTGGGGTCTGATGATGCAATATGCTGAATGTATGAAGGGCTGAGAGCCGTCCGCTTCTCTGAATCATATCTGCCCGACCTGATCGCGGTCAGCGGCGTTCCTCAACGCGTAGAGCCAGAAGCGCGGTTAGAAATGGCCGTATTTACTTGTCCGCCGGCGCCGCAACTACGAGTCCGCGCGCCTGGTGATTTGCAACCACAACTCTGCTACTTTAGGCATGATGGAGTTTCCTCCATTCCGGCTGGACACCGCCAATCAATGCCTGTGGCGCCGCGGGGATGCGGGCGACGACGAACGCGTTATGCTGACTCCCAAGGCGTTCGCGGTCCTGCGTTATCTCGTGGAGCACGCCGGCCGCCTGGTGACCCAGGATGAGCTTCTGCAGAATGTATGGCCCAATACCTTTGTCCAACCGGAGGTCCTGAAGTATCAGATCGCCGACATCCGGAGTACCCTAGGCGACCACCCGAAGAAGCCGCTTTTTATCGAGACGCTGCCCCGGCGCGGGTATCGGTTCGTGGCCGCGGTGAGGGAGGGCGCTTCCGCGGGAGCTTTGGCGCCGGCGATTCCGGCTCGCGGCAGACTGGTGGGCAGAGAACGCGAGCTTGATGCGTTGCGAACCTGCCTCCGAAAGGCATTGCAGGGCCAGCGCCAGATCGTCTTCATCACGGGCGAGCCGGGAATTGGAAAGACCGCTCTGGTTGATGAATTCCAGCGCCGGGCTGCCGCCGAGGAACCGGCCCTCCGCATCGCCCGGGGACAATGCGTGGAAAGTTGCGGGGGCATGGAAGCCTATTACCCGATGCTGGAAGCGCTGGGTCAGTTGTGCCGTGGCCGAGAGGGGAGTCGCTTGGTGGAGATTCTGGCCGCGCAGGCTCCGACCTGGCTGGTTCAGTTTCCCTCGCTTTTGAAGCGCGAACAGCGCCAGGCACTGCAACAGGAGATCCAGGGGGCGACCCGGGAACGCATGCTGCGCGAGATCCGGGAGGCCCTGGGCACGCTCAACCTGGAAACGCCCCTGCTGCTTATCTACGAGGATCTGCAATGGGTGGATCCCTCGACTGTCGATCTCATCTCCGCTTTCGCTCGCCAGCGAACGGCAGCGAAGATCATGGTGATCATCACCAAGCGGCCGGTGGACACGGTGGCTCCCGAACATCCGCTGAAGGCTCTCAAGCAAGACCTGTTGGTTCATCGCCTGTGTCAGGAAATGACCCTCGCGCCGCTGGCGAAGGCGGACGTCGCCGAATACCTGAGGGCAGATTCGCCGGGAGAGAGCCTGCCGGAGGGTTTTGCCGAGTTGGTCCATCGGCACTCGGACGGCAATCCGTTGTTCATGATCGCCATACTGGAGCACATGACCGAGCAGCGCCTGATTTCCTGCGAGAACGGGAAGCGGCGCCTCAGAGTCCCCATCGAGGAAATGGACCTCGAGGTGCCGGAGACTCTGCGCCAGATGATCGAATCCCAGATCGAGCATCTGACCGGCGAACAGCAGCGAACGCTGGAAGTGGCCAGCGTCAACGGTGTTTTGTTTTCGGCGAGCGTCAATGCCATCCCCGCGAGTCTGGGCGAGGAGAAGTTTGAAGAGCTTTGCGACGAATTGTCGCGCCGCCACCACATAGTGCGCTGGGCGGGATCGCGTCAGTTTCCGGACGGGACTGTCTCGGTGCGCTACGAGTTCACGCATGCCCTGTACCGGGAGGTCTTCTACCGCCGGCAGACGCCCGGGCGCCGCGCTAGGCTGCACCTGCGCATCGGAGAGCGGCTGGAAGCGCTTGTCTCCCAGCATGAAAGCGAAGTGGCGGCCGAACTGGCAGGCCACTTCGAACAGGGCGGCGATTGGCAGCGTGCCGTTAAGTACCTGCGGCTGGCTGCGGATACGGCCGGGCGGCGGTTTGAACCCCGGCAAGCCGTGCAGATTCTGGAGCACGCTCTTGATCTGGTGAGAAGACCGCCGGAGGCCGCGCAAATTTCGAGCGAAATCGAAATTCGAGAGAAGCTGGCCGCGATTCACGCGGTGCTCGGAGACAGCCTGCGTGCCATCGAGACCTATGAGGCTCTGGCGGGACGCGCGGCTCACGTTGGCTTGATCGAAGTAGAGGTGCGCGCGCTCATCGATATGGCGTGGCCGTTATCGTGGATCAGTCCTCAGCGTTCGCTGGAAGTCCTGGAAGCGGCGCTTCGGCTGAGCGCCCGGCTGGAAGATCCCCTCCTGCGAGCGAGGATGCGCACGCGCTGTTTTGCCTGGCGCCTGTGGCAAGGCTGGAATCCTCAGGATATGGAGGAGTTTCGCAATGCGTTCGCCCAGATTTACAACTCCGATGACCGCCGCAAACTCGCCCCTCTTTTGGTTGACTGTGGCTTCATAAGCTGTATCTCCTCCGAATATCGCGAGGCGTACCGCAACTTGATGGAGAGCCGTGTCATCGAACTGGAGGCAGCAGAAGAGAACCCCTATCTGAATCCTGCGTACATACGAGGTCAATTACCGCTGACGTTGAGCCTTCTGTTTATGGGAGAGTGGGGCGAGGCGCTGCGCGAGATCAGAAACGCCATCGGCATCTTGGACAAGAACGGCGACTATAACTGGGGGCAGGGAGTGCGCCCCCACCTGGCCTGGGTGCATCTGCAAGCCATGGACTTTGCCGGCGTCCTGGCTCTCTGTAATTCGGCGCTCCCATCGGCCGGAGATGCCGGGTCCGTCCCCGCGCCCGACTATACAGCTCCGTATCGATTTGGATTGTGGAAGCGCCTGTTTCTGATGGGGTCGGCGGAGACGGCTCTAGGAGATTATGAAAGTGCGCTGGAGCACTTGCTGGCAGCGCGCGCTGATATGGAGCGGCCGGGCCCTACGTGTACCTGGTACTGGCGCATGCCAATCGAAAATGCTCTCACAGAACTTTGGCTGGCGAAAGGCGATCTGGCTCAAGCGCGGCCGCAGGCAGAAAGGTCTCTGGCGATTGCGTTGGCGAGTGCGGAACACATGTGGCAGGCGCTGGCATGGGAATTGAATGTTCGGGTCGCCATGGCTGGACTTGACGTTCCGCGCGCCCGGGATTGCATCGCCAAGGCCTTGTCGGCCATGGAAGGTTTCGAAGTGCCGCTGGCGGCCTGGCGCGTTCACGCCACGGCCTCCGATCTCTATCGGAACGCAGGCGATCGCGATTTGGCGGAACGTCACCTGGCACTCAGCCGCGAGACCATTATGAAACTGGCAAATTCACTGCCTGCGGAAGAGCCTCTTCGGCAGACATTCCTGTCATCGCCGATGGTCAGGAGTGTTCTCGGAGACGGCAAAACTGAAGGGCGGCGGCCCAAGACTTTTGGCGCGGCATAGTAACTCGCTTCTCTCCTCTTTCATGGCAAGCGCAGAAAACTGAGCAGGAAACACGCAGCGGCGACGATGACGATGAAGGGACCGGTTTGGCGATGGAAGACGGCTGCCAGCCATGTTCCGACGAGGGTCGTCGCCACCGCGATACTGACGGCGAGCACCAGCATCTCAGTCAAGTTCCGCGCAAGGCGTTTTGCGGTTGCCGCGGGAATGATGATCAAGGCTCCCATAAGGAGTACGCCCAAGAAGCGCAACCCTAGCGCGATGGTGAGCGCGAATGCTCCGAGATACAGCAGATCGAGCCGCCGAACGTCGATGCCGGCCGTGCGCGCTACGTCCGGCGAGACAAGCATGACGACCAGCCTGTTCCGCTGCGTGACGATGAAGGCAATGACGGCGCCCGATGCGATAAGGCCGAAGCAGATTTCCGGCCATCTCAAAACGCCTGCCCCTCCAAAAAGCGCGTCGATCAGCTCTTCTCCGGAAGTCATCATGCTGCCCAAGGCAAGCGCTACGGAAAACAAGACGCCGATGAGCGCCTCGGTGCCAAGCCGCGCCTTTCCTTCTAACGCCCAAACCACCAAGGCGCCAAAGAGTAGCATCGCCACCGCTCCGAAGAGCGGGTTGATATGAAGCGCCAGCGCCAGGCCGATGCCGGGTAACGCGACGTGTGACATCGGGTCGGCGGCAAGACCCATCCGCCGCATCACGGCGAAGGAGCCAACCAGCCCCGCGGCGACCGCCATCGTGATCGAGAGCAGCAGAACTTCAATGGTCATGGACGTGATAGTTTATGGGGCTCCCGTAGATTTGAGAGAGCAGATCGGGCGTCAGAATCTTCCTTGGCGGCCCAAAGTAAGCGTGTCTACTGCCGAGGCATAACACGTTCGTGGCGTATTCATAAACCACCGAAAGCTCGTGCGAGATGAAGAGGACGCTGAGGCCCTGTTTTTCCTGAAGTTGACGCACCAATTCATTCAGGCGGTGCTGGCCGGGTCCATCCACGCCAGCCGTGGGCTCATCGAGCAGAAGGACTGAAGGATTGCCCAAGAGCGCGAACGCAACCAATAGACGTTGGAACTGCCCTCCTGAGAGAATTCCGATACAGTTCTCACTGACCTTCCTCGAAATGCCCACCCGTTCAAGCATGAGCGAGATTTCGACGTCCGCTCCGCCAGTCGAATTTGACCGCGCCCTAAGGAAGTCCCTCCCCGTAATCGGCACATCGCGATCGAGATCGAGCTTCTGAGGAACGTACCCGATGCGGACATGCGGCGTCCATCGGATAGTCCCCTCAGATGGAATTGCGCCGATGAGAGCTCGAAAGAGGACCGTTTTCCCCACGCCGTTCGGTCCAATGACGGCCAGCGACTTTCCTTTCGCAACCTGGAAGCTCAGGTCCGCAAAGACTTCGACTTTCTCAAAACGGATCGACAACCGGTCTACCTCAAGAATGTTGTCCAAAGCTCTTCCCCTGCCGAAGGCCACTTGCACACGAGCACTTAAAACTTCACCAGCACGCCGGCGCTGAGGGCGGCTTGGCCGTGGCGAAGGTCCGGGAACCAGACACTCCCGGGGCCGCCGCACGCCGTATACGCCGCGGCGAGGTCCGCTGTTCCGGCCGAGGCGCCGCTGGAGCAGACGTAGTCCGCTGGCGCGCCGGTATTTCCGCCCGGAGGCGTAATACCATCGCGCCCACTCCAATACGGAACATCGGAGTGGCGGTAACCAGCCTCCAGCCACCAGGTGATGTATTGTTTGGGCATCCAATGGAACGTCAGGGTGCCGTCCCACATATGGGCCTTGTCCCCGGGATTCTCCGTGAAGTAGGGAGACCCGGAAACAGCATCCGCTCCGTTGATGGGAGGCAGCAGTGTCAGATACCGTCCCGGGTTATTCATCTTGCCACCACCAATCGTAATGGCGTACCGGTCCTTGTTCCACCAAACCCGGTTGTAGATCATGAACCCCAGAAACGCCTGCTTCGGGCCGCCGCTGCCGCCATGGCAGGTCACGCCGGCGCCGTATTCGCATCCTAAGTCGCCGGTCGCGGAGAACGCCATCTTATCGACGCCTTTCTCTTTTTCAGGCTTGTTGAAATACCTGACCTCGATACTGTCGTCGGTGTGGATGCGCGAGCGGCCGGGGACACCCAGATCGTCCGTGCCATTGCCGTAATTGTTGAAGACTAAGGAAAGCCACTCGTGCGGGCGATACAGGATCTGGCCCCCCAGGCCCCGGTGGCCGTTGTACTTGGCATAGGATTGCCACCCGTTGATGATCCAGGGCTCAATCTTCAGCTTGTTGGTGGGGAACCACTGAATCCGCAAACCGTTAAAGAACCATGGCGTGTTGGACGACACGAAAGACGGCTGATAGGCCCAGTTATCGAAGTTATAGTAACTGAACAGACCGATGTACGAAACGAAGATCCCGGCGTCGATATTCAGTCCATGGCTCACATTGAAGTGATAGCCGCCCCAGGCCTCCGAGACGTAGCGGTAAGCGTCGCGGAGATCCCACTGGCCCACTCCGGCGCTGGCGTCGTTGCGCGGCGTCGTGGTGGCGAACAGTCCATCCATGTACAAAACCCTGCCGCGAACGTTTTGCCAGTGAAAGTCCCCGCCCACGCTGATTTGCTCGACTTGAACTTCGCCGTTGCGGAAAGACTCGGTAGATCCCCCCATCGTGTGGTCCTTCGGTTGATTGAAATCCTCGATGAAGTTGGTGTCGAAGCGAATTTCCGGCGTAAAGAACTTCGTATCCAGCACGGTATCCTTATTGCGTGGAGTGCCATTGAGCCAGGTAAAGTCACCGTAGGCGAACGGAGTGAAGTTATCCACCCCCGGAGCAGACTCGGGCAACTGCAGGGCTTCCGGAATGGCTGGGGGGGCCGGAGCCGGCGCGGCCGTGGGTTGCTGCGGAGCCTGTGCCGGCGGACCCGATGGGGCGGGAACCTCCGGAGGGGCGGCTTTGGCTATTTCCACGGGAGCCGGGGCCGTCTTAAGAGCCGCCTCCAGCTCGCCGATCCGTTTCTTCAGAGCCTCGAGCTCGTCCATGAGAGCGGACGTGGACGCGGCAGTCACCGGTGCGGCCACCTTTGTCTCCAAGGCCGGTGAATTCTCGAGCGTGAGCACAAAATCGACCCGCGAAATCGCCGGCGCGGCCACTCTAACATTAGCGGTGGACGTGATATAACCGGCCCGGGCGGCTGCCACCTTGTACCATCCGGGCTCGAGCTCCGGCATCATGAACATGCCATCGGAGCCGCTGATGGCCGTGCGATCGGCGCCTGTGGTTAGATTATGCGCCGTGATTCGAACCTGCGCTACCGGTTGTTTGCTGGCAGAGTCTCGCGTCGCCCCGCCAACAGCGCCAAATAAGTCGGCTCCCCAGGCAGGGGTTAACGGCCCTGCAAGCTGCCAAGCGATACAGGCCGGCAAAACGGTGGAAAGAAGTAACTTGTGTGTCATAAGTACTGCCTCTAAGTGCTCATCAGCTCTGTAGTCCGGGCCGAGCGCGTCTCCGCCTACAGGGCAATTGGAGGGCCGAAGATCATAGACATTTCGGTGAAATGCTGATTCTGCCCGTGCGCTCCAAAGGGGTTGTCTTTCCGCCAAATGCTAGTCACCGGGTGAACCCAAATCTGGACTTTGTGTCCGACACTTCGTCACATGGCGTTGTTCTAATCCTCAACTTCTGGCGTCAGATTTTATGCAGAGCCTTCAATGCCTCCCCAAAGAACTGACGTCTCTTGAAGAAGTCCTGCCACGGGTCGGAACCCGCGAGGTGTTTCTCGAAATTGCCCAGGTTGAAACGGGATGGGTCGAGCGAGGGTTTCACGTCGGACCAACGGAGCGGCATGGAGAACGGCGCCTTCTCGCGCCGTCGTACGGAGTACGGTGCTACTACGGTTGCTCCAAATGCGTTCCGAAAAGGATCCAGGTATACACGGCCTTGTCGAGCCTCCAGGCGTTGCTCGACGGTTAACGTGTCCGGATGGGCTGCTGCCAGCCGGCTGCCAAGTTCTTCTGCGAAAGAGAGCACCTCATCGAAGTCCGGTCCCACATGAATGGGCAAGAAGACATGCAGTCCCCGGCTGCCCGAGGTCTTGGGAAAAGAGACCTGGCCCAACGCTTCCACCGCGTCCTTCAAAAGCAGGCCCGCCCGGGCCGCGTCGGCGAAATCGCCAGAGCCCGGATCGATGTCGAAGACCACCCAGTCGGGCTGATGCGGATGGCTGGCACAGCTACCCCAAACATGGACCGGAATGCAACCAAGATTCACAAGGGCGATTTCCGTCTCGAGGAGACCTCCGACCACATAGTGAACGGCACGTTTCTCATGACGGATCAACTTGGTGGGAGTGCCTGCGGGCATACCCTTCGGCGCTTCCTTCTGATAGAAACATTGGCCCCGCATTCCATCCGGACAGCGCTCCATTGTGAGCAGACGATCGGCAACGTAAGGCTGGAGCCTGGGAAAGACCGCGGCATAGAAGCGGGCCAGGTCGAGTTTGGTATAACCCTCGCCGGGCCAGAAGACCTTGTCGGGATGGGCGATCTGTTCCAGGGTCACTTGGCCTCCGGGAAGGCGACGTCTTCCGGGCGTTTGTCGTCACGCAAGCCCAGGAAAACCGGCTGGCGGAGCTTGCGATCGTTGGTCAACTCTTCGTAGGCGATTTGAGCGATCAGGCGAGGAGCTAGGAAGGTGGCGTCCTTCTCGCGCGGCGGATCGGCAACCGGCGGTTTGGTTCGGACGAACGGCTGAAATTTGCGATAGAGCTGCGCGAGCGATTGCTGGGAGAAGCCGGTTCCCACCTTTCCGACGTAGATCAATTTGCCATCCTCGTAAGCTCCCAGCAGCAGCGCGCCGAAGTGCTGGCGCGAACCGGCGGGCGCCGTGTAGCCGATGATGACAAACTCGTCTTCTTGATGGACCTTGAACTTGAGCCATAGGCGCGAACGGCCTTCCACATATCGGGCGGAAGCCTCTTTGGCGAGCACGCCTTCGAAGCCGTTTCGCTTGGCCACGCGGAAGGCATCCAGCCCGTTGTCCGCCAGGCGGGCCGAGGGGAAAATGGCCGAGCCCTTCGTGGCGGTCTTGCCGACCACTTCTTCGAGCGCCTCGCGCCGACGGGTGAGCGGCTCCGCGCGCAGATCGTGGCCGTTCTGATATAGGCAATCGAAGACGGCGTACTCTGGTTCGGACTTGAGATTCTGCAGAAGCTGAAAGCGCGAGACATTGCGGCGATCGAACGCCACCACTTCACCATCCAGCAACAGCGATTCCGCCGGTAGCGCTGCGGCTGCTTTCGCGAGGCCCACGAAACGCTGGGTACGATCGTTCTGGTTGCGCGAGAGCAGCGTCACTCGATCGCCTTCTTTGTAAGTGAGAATTCGGTAGCCGTCGTACTTCTCCTCGTAAACCCACCCCGGCCGATCAAAAGGCTCGCGGACCAATGTGGCCAGCATGGGCTGCACACGAAACGGAATGCGATCGCTCATCGCGCGCGACTCCCGGAAAAATCGCCCTTGGCGGCTTTGGCTATGTCGCCGCCTTCGTCGCGCGCGATGCCGGCCAGCGGCCGGTTGGAGACGACCGAACGGGGGAACTCGGCGGTGACATCCCTGGTAGAGGCGAACTGGTCACGGTGCTTAATCAGCAGCCATTGAGGCTTAGGGGAACCACCATAGCCAAGCCGGGTGCGGACGAGCACCCACGAGCCGCGAAGCTTCTGCCCAAAGAGCGAAAACTTCAAGTCGCCTTTGCGAAGCGCGTCGTCGGCGTCGGGAACCTCGGGAACCCAGGTTCCGCGGTCCCAGAGCATGACGGTCCCCCCTCCATACTCGCCCTCCGGAATCACCCCCTCAAAGTTGCCGTATTCAAGCGGATGATCTTCCACCTGCGCCGCCAGGCGCTTCACCGAAGGATCGAGCGAGGGGCCTTTGGGGATCGCCCAAGAGAGCAGCACTCCACGCCATTCCAGGCGGAAATCATAGTGCAGATGCGAGGCCTGGTGCTTTTGGATCACGTACAGCAAACCATTATTCAATGATGTTCACCCGGTAGCCGACACTCTAAACAAATGGCCGATGCCGAAGGTTACGCCCGCAGCAAGCCAGCCCAGGGCCAATTGACGGGCGCCCGACTGCCACACCCCCGATCCCGTAAAGATTGTAGTGGCCGCCCCGATCAAGAAGAATGCAATCGAGCTGATTGCAAGACTGGTCATCACCGCGGTGTTTCCTTGGAGAAATGCAAACGGTACCACGGGGAAGATCGCCCCTATAATGGACAGCCCGAACGACATCGCCGCGGCAACCCAGGGAGACCCGCCCAGTTCGTTTGGATCGATACCAAGTTCCTCTCGAGAAAGCGTTTCGAGAGCCGATTTCGGCTCGGCGATGAGGCGGCGCGCCAGTTTTTCGGCATCCGACTGGGTTAAGCCTTTTGCCTCGTAGATCAGTGCCAGTTCTTCCGCCTCCTCTTCCGGCGCAGTTGCGACCTCCTCCGCCTCGATTCCAATCTGCCGCCGATTCAGTTCCCGGGAACTCTGGACCGAGACCCATTCGCCGATGGCCATCGAACAAGCGCATGCGAGCAGTCCGGCAAATCCAGTCACCAGAATGGCATGGCTGGACAATCCTGCGCCGGCTACACCCATGACGAGACTCAGATTCGAACAGAGGCCATCGTTCACGCCAAGCACACCGGCCCGTAAGGCATTTCCGCCCATCGCCCGGTGGCGCCCTTCAAAGCGAGCCAACTCGTTCCCTTCAAAACCGCTGCTGCCTGCGACAGCTTGCAGTAATCTCGCGTGGGAGGCCTCATCGGCAGGCAAGCCTGCCGCGTTCGCCTCTGGCTGCGAGTCATAGCGCCCCCGATCGCGCTTTTCCAGCGAGATCACGGTCGGAAGCACAAATTGACTGCCGAGTTTTTTCGACAGCCGTCCAAGTGCTCTTGTTCGCCATCCGGGTTCAAGTACTGAAGGTACTTGAACGCCGAGCTTGTCCGCCCAGACTTTGGCATGCCGCCTTTCGACGGACGCGAGCCGATTGTACACCTCGGCTAGCTTCGGATCAGGCTCGGACTTTGCCAACATCTCATACAGGTACGCGCCGTCGATCTCGCCTTGAAGATTATCTCTATAGCGCTTTGTATCGCTTTTCACGATGTTATCCTAAAGAACCAAACTCAACTTGCAACCAACCTGCCAAGACCACGCCCATTCAGCTTGCTGTACTCGCCTCTTTTATCACGGCGATCTGCCTCCGGATCGCTTCGGCAGATCTCGCAAGCGCCTCTTGCTCCGCGGGATCCAACTTCAGCGGCACCACGCCGCCGATCCCCTGAGCGTTCACAATTGTCGGGAAGCTCATGGTTACGTCACCCAGGCGCAGACCTTCCGGCATTTGGCTGCCTACGGTGAGCACTGTGTTCTGGTCCCGCAAAACGCAGCGCACCACGCGCACGAGTCCCGAGGCGATGCCGTAGAACTTCGCGCCCTTCTCGCCTACAATGCGATAGTAGGCGTTGCGCGTCTTTAGTGCATCTCATCCAGCGCTGCCTTATCGTAGGCAACACCTCGCGCACGACAGAACTCCTCTAGCGAAAGTCCCGCAATCCTCGCTGCGGACCACACCGGAACCTGCGCGTCGCCGTGCTCGCCGATGATGTACGCGTGCACGCTCTGTGGGTCAACGCCATAATGGTCGCCGAGCAGCACACGCAACCGAGCCGTGTCCAAAATTGTGCCCGAGCCCACCACGCGGTTGCGATCGAAGCCCGAAAGCTCTCGTGCGTAATGCGTCAGCGCATCTACAGGGTTCGTGGCAATCAGCAGGATTCCTTTCGGTTTTGTTGCCGCGATCTTGGGAATCAAGTCACGAAAGATCGCCGCATTCTTTTTCAGCAGGTCGAGACGCGTCTCGCCGGGCTTCAGCCCGGCGCCCACAGCAACCACAATGACCTTCGCGATTGCGCAATCTTCAAAGCCGCCCGCGCGCACGAGCGTGGTGTGGGACCACGGTTCGGCGCGGCTGATGTCCTCCGCTTCACCCTCGGCTTTGGTGCGATCGCGATTGATCAGCACGATGTCCGGAGCCAACCCTGATAACAGCAACGCATACGCGGTTGTAGAGCCTACAATGCCGACGCCCACCACGGCAACACGGTCTCTGGAGGCACGGCCAGGCTCCCCCCAGAATCGTTTTCAGCCGCGCCTGCTCCCGCTGCGGGCCGGTCAAACTTGCCCGAGTGAGGCTCGAGCTTTCCGCCCACAGGTTAATGCCGACTCATAATCCGGCGTCCAACCCGACGGGCACAGCAAATTCCTAGCCGAATATTTGGGAGACGGCGCGCGACGTGACCGGCATCCAGGCCATGCTGAATTGATTTCCGAGGGCTTACGGTTTGCCCGCCGAAAGAGCCTGGTCGATCAAGGTACGGCTGAGAGCTTGGGAATCCACTTTATAGGTACCCGCTTGGAGGGCGACCGTGAGAGTGCCGATCCGCTGCGCGCGGGAACCGGCTTGGTCTTCGAGGGTTTCCGCAATCCGCCCGGACAGCCCGGAGATCTCCACCCGGTCCGCATCTCTGGTCTCCTCTTCGCCGCTTCTCGGCGAAGGCATACCGGCGGGCAGGGTTTCAGCCGCGCGCCCGCTTGGCGCCGTAGCGTTTTGTCCGACTGGATTCAATTCGATTCGCATAGCCCGTGTCCATGATGGCATATTGCGGGGAGCATAGCCTATCTAACCCGGTAATAGGACTCTCAGTACTTCCTTGATAGTCCGGGATTGAGCCAAAATGCGGCTAATGAAATGCTCGGCTCAACCACCGACTCCGGCACGGTGCGGATGGGAATTACCTCCCTTGATCCTGTACCCGTTCACATGCCAGCCGCGCTGCGTGTCATTCACGGAAATCGATCCTTGTCCCGAGGAAACGAAACGCGAACTGGAGGCCCGCTATGCCGAGATGTGCATGCTGTGCTATCTCGGGAAAGACCTGAACCGGTGGTTCCGGCAGTGCGTGGAGATGGCGGCCACCCATTTCCATGCGGACGGGTTGGCGGAGAGCAGCTTTGTGAATCTGCTGCTTTTCGATCCTCCCGCGGCGGTGATCCGCAAAATGCACGATTGGGACGTCCCGAACTTCCAGCTGGTCTTTGCCCGCGCCATCGGTCTGAATGCCGTCTATCCCGCGCCGCCGCCGCCCTCCTGCGTCTCCGAGACTCTGTTGCGCACCTTCCATCTCTACGCCGACGCCCTGTTCGAAGCCCGGTTGAGAGTGGAACCCGGAAGCGAGATCCGCCACGAGGATTTCGATTTCGAGATTTACAGCTCCGGTGAATACGCGCGCCTCTTGGAACTCGGGTGGCTAGCCGGCGCCGCCGAATGATCGGGGCGCCGCGTCAGAACTCCTTGAAATAGTCGTCCAGCGGGAAATCGGCCCGCGCCTTGGCAACCTCGGCGGCAAGCGGGGCCGGCTTCGCGCCGCCATAAGCCGACCTCGGGGTGAGATGATCTTTGACGGCGGCCGCCGCGGCGCGCTCCGGGAGGCGCGCGGTGGTGTAACGCCGGGTTTCCGTTGCCGCCCCGCCACCGCCCACCAGTTCGCGCAAACGTGTCGCGGATCGCTTCATACCCGCCGACAGCCCGGTCAGTTCCGCGCTGGCTGCGGCGCCCTCCTCCGCGCTGGCGGCCGTCCGCTGGGTCACCTGCCCCATCTCCGTCAGCGTCTTGGCCACCTGCTCGATGCCGTTGGCCTGCTCGCGGCTTCCAGAGCTGACTTCTTCGATAAGGCTCTTCACTTTGTTGGCATTCTCGGTCACGAAGCGGATCGCTTCCGCCACCTGATCCACCCGCCGGCTGCCCTCCGAAGCCATGTCGATGGACTCCTCGATCAGGCCGGTGGTGTCGCGGGCCGCCTGCGCGCACCGCTGGGCTAGGCTGCGCACCTCGTCGGCCACCACCGCGAAACCCATGCCGGCTTCCCCGGCGCGGGCCGCTTCTACCGCTGCGTTCAGCGCCAGGATGTTGGTCTGGAAGGCGATTTCATCGATTACCTTGATGATCTTCGAGATCTTCTCGCTGGAGGCGTTAATGTCGCGCATCGAGGCCAGCATCTGCTCGAGCTTCTGGTTCGCCTCGCCAACGTGCCGGGCGGTCTCCTGCATCAGGGTGGCGGCCGACTGGGAATGATCGGCATTCTGGCGCGTCATGGAGCTGATCTCTTCGGTGGAGGCCGAGGTTTCCTCGAGCGAGGCGGCCTGCTGGCTGGCCCCCTGCGCCAATTGCTGCGACGCCGCGGAAACCTGACCGGCTGCGCCCTCCACCTGGGTGGCGTTACCGGAGATCTCGCGCGCCACGCCGTCCAGCGTGGCACTCACCTTGCGCACCGTATATACCCCCGACGCACAGGCGCCCAGAGCCAGTCCGGATAAGGCGAAAACCAACCAGTGGTTGTCGGCGGTGGTGGAAAGCCCTCCGCAACCCATGGCCAGCACCACGCCGAATATGGCGGCGAAGTGAATCAGCAACTTCCTCGCGATGCTCATCTGCATTTCCTGTTCACACTCCTTCAATGCCGAGCGGCCGTCGGCCGGACCGCAAGTTTTCATATCGGCTGAAAAGGCCGCGAGGATAAGGGTGGCTTTCGCAACCCTGCCGCCGCGCGGCCATACAGTTTCTCCGAACAACATCCGATAAGCACCGAGAGGCGAGTTGCACCAGTGACCCATCAGCCAGCCCGGCCGCCAGCGCATTCCGATCTCGTCCCCTCCGGGGCGCATACGCTGGCGCCCGAGGAAGGGTTGCGGATCGTCTCGGAGTTGGCCGCGGGACATGCGTCCGCCGCAGGTATGGGCCCAGCACCGGATCTGGGCGCGCTGGCCTTCGAACGAGCCGCTGCCGCGCTGGCGGTTCTGACCGAGGAGCAGCGCATTTACCGGGCCAACGCAGCCTTCGCCCGGCTGGCGGGACGCCCGGCCTCCGAACTCCTGGGGGCCAGGCTCGCGGACCTGTTGTGGGGTGACGCGCGGCCCCTGGCGGAAGACAGCCGGCGGGAAGCCCGCCTGCTGCGGCGGGACGGCTCGCTCCGCTGGATCTCTGTTTCCCTCGCAGCTCTGGGATCCGCGGGGGGCGCGGGAGCTTGGGTGGCGGCTCTGGAGGACATCGAGGACCGCAAGCAGGCCGAGGAGAGACTGCAACGCTGGGAAGAAGCCTCCGATCTGCTTCCCGGGGCCATCTGGATGGAAGATGCGCAGGATCGCAACATCGGATCCAACCGCACCTGGTCCAAGATCACCGGACAGAGCCAGCAGGACAGCCACGGGACCGGGTGGTTTGAGGCTATCCATCCCGAAGACCGCGCCATGGTCGCGCAGGCTAATTCCTTGCCCCCGACGGAGCGGCCCGGCGAGCTGGAGTGCCGGGTGCTGCGGCCGGATGGAACGGTCCGGTGGATGCTGACGCGCCAGGCCATCCACTTTTCCGGGACGGGAGAATACGCCGGCCGGGCCGGTATTTGCCTGGACATCACGGACCGAAAACGGAGCGAGGAGGGTATTTCGAAGCTGCTGCGGGCGGTCGAACAGAGCCCGGTCGGGGTGGTCATCACCGATCGGGCGGGGACCATCGAGTATGTGAATCCCTGCTTTACTCAGATCACCGGGTACACGGCCGAAGAGGCCATCGGGCAGAGCCCGCGCACCTTGAAATCGGGCCAAACCCCGGCGGAGGAATACCGGCGGTTATGGGAAGCTATCGCCACCGGCGAATGGCGCGGCGAGTTCCGGAATCGCAAGAAGAACGGCGAGATGTACTGGGAAGCGGCCTCTATCAGCCCGGTCCGCGACGCACAGGGCCGGGTGACGCATTACGTGGCGGTGAAGGAGGACATCACGGCGCGCAAGCGCATCGAAGAAGAACTGCGGCGTTCGGAGGAGCGATTCCGGGTAATCGCCCGCAGCGCCACCGACATCGTCTTCGAGATCGACATCGAAACGAAAGCGATCCAGTTCTTCGGCGCCTGCGAGGAGACGAGCCCCGTCTGGCTGGCGGTGAAGGCCGACCCGCAGCCCTGGATACACCTACTGCACCCGGACGACCGCGAGCGCATCCGGCAGGCGTACGCGCGGAGCATACGGGAGGACTCGCCCATGCGGGAAGAGTGCCGCCTGCTCGCCGGCGCGGAGATCTTCCACGTGGCGGTCCGGGGCGCGCCGGTGCCCGAGTGCGGGGGCCCCTTCCGGAAATGGGCCGGCGCCCTCAGCGACATCACGGCGCGGAAGAAGGCCGAACTGACTCTGCGGGAGAGCGAGGAGCGCTTCCGCCGCACGTTCGAAGACGCCCCCATCGGCATGTCCCTGGTCAGTCTCGATAGAGGGACCTATCAGGCCAATGGCGCGCTCCGCCGGATGCTCGGATACACCGCTGAAGAACTAACCCAGCTCTCGGTGGCGGATCGCACGTACCCGGATGACTATGCCGTGGAAGAGAAGATCTTGGCGGCCGCCTGGCGAGGGGAAGTGCCCAGCTACCAGATCGAGAAGCGCTATGTGCGGAAAGATGGAACGCTTGTCTGGTCCCGCGTTTCGGTGAGCTTCCTGGTCGGCTCGACCGGTGACGTACATGCCATTGGCATGGTGGAGGACATCACCGCGCGTAAGAGCGCCGAGGAGGCCCTCCGCCTCAGCGAAGAGCGCCTCAAGCTGGCGCTCGAAGCGGCCACCGACGGCCTCTGGGATCGGAACCTGGTGACGCGCGAGACCTACTTCAGTCCCAGGGTGGCCACTACACTGGGGCACGATCCCGCCACTTTCAACCTGACTTGGGAGGGGTGGGAGCGCCTCGTTCACCCCGACGATCTTCCGCGCGCTCTGCGCCTGGCACAAGACCACGTCAAAGGCCTCAGCCCGCTATACGAGTGCGAATATCGCGTGGCGGCCGGGTCCGGTGAATGGATCTGGGTGCTCTGCCGGGGGAAAGTCGTCGAACGGGATGGCGCAGGCCGGGCCGTGCGCATAAGCGGCACCATCACGGACGTGACGCGGCGGCGGGAGGCCGAGGAAGCCCTGCGCGTCTCCGAGGAGCGCTTCCGGGTGGCGGTCGGGAACTCCGGCGCCCTGGTTTTCGAGTGGGACAGGGCCTCCGGCGCGGTCGAAATCTTCGGCGCGGCCGGCGCGGACGACGGTACCGCCGTGCGAACCACCCTGGAGGCCTGGCTGCCGTGCGTGCATCCCAAGGACCGGGACCGCCTGGCGGAGTGCCTGAACCGCTATCGCCAAACCGAGACGCGCTTCGAGGAAGACGTCGCGGTGGTACTCGACACAGGCTCCGAGCGCCACTACTTGATTCGGGGCGCGCCCTGCCGCGGAGCCGATGGCCGGCGATTGTGCATCGGCACCATCGTGGATGTCACCGAGAGCCGCGGGGCCGAAGAAGCCGTGGCCCGCATGGCGGCGGTAGTCCAGTACTCCGACGACGCCATCGTGACCGTGGATCTTGACGCCCGGATTCAATCGTGGAATTCCGGCGCGCAGAAGCTGTTGGGGTATCATTCGGAGGAAGTGACCGGCCGCACGGCGACACTGCTGATCCCCGAGCGCGAGCAAGCCTGGCTGATGGGCCTCCACCGAATGGCGGCCTCGGGCAGAGCGGTCAAGAACGTCGAGGCCACGCATGTGCGGAAGAACGGCACGGAAGTGCCGGTCTCTCTAACCCTCTCGCCCATACGGAACGCTTCCGGAGAGCTGCTGGGGGTCGCCGAAATCGCGCAGGATATCAGCGTCCGCAAACGGGCCCTGGAAGACCTGGCCTATCTGGCCTACCACGACCCGCTCACCGGCCTGCCGAACCGGCGGTTCTTCAACGAACGGCTGGAGCACGCCATCGCGGCTGGGCCATCCTCGCTGGCCTTGCTGTTCGTGGACCTGGATGGATTTCAGCTCGTCAACGACACGCTAGGCCATTCCGCGGGCGACATTCTGCTGCGGGATGTGGCCGGCCGCCTGACCGCGGTACTGGCGCGGACCGATGTGCTGGCGCGCACGGGCGGCGACGAATTCTCGGCCATCCTCGGCGACCCGCCCCACGCGGGCGCGGCGGAGCTGGCGGCGGCAAGGATTCTGGAGGCGCTGAAACAGCCCTTCCATTTTGCCGGGCGCGATCTGTTTATGACGGCCAGCATCGGAATCGCCCTCTATCCGCACCACGGAAAGGACTGGGGAACGCTCCAGAAGAACGCCGATTCGGCTATGTACGAGGCCAAGCGCAGGGGCAAGGGTCGTTTCCATTTCTTCACGCCGGATTTGAGCGACTTCGTAAAGGACCGGCTGGAACTCGAGGGCCAGCTCCGAGACGCGCTGGGGCGCGATGAGCTGGAGGTGCGCTATCAACCGCTATTCCGCCTGCACGACTTGCGCGCCTGCGGCGCCGAAGCGCTGGTGCGGTGGAACCATCCGGAAAGGGGCTGCCTGCTGCCCGGCAGCTTCATCCCCATCGCCGAGGAGACCGGGCTGATCGTACCCCTCGGAGATTGGGTATTGCGGAGGGCCTGCAAGCTCTTTCGCGAATGGCTGAGCTGCGGGATATCCGCCGGCCGGATGGCCGTGAATGTCTCGGCCCGGCAGTTCGCCCGGCCGGATTTTCCAGGTGCGGTGGATGCCGCCTTGGCCGCGGCCGGGCTCGAACCCGGCTTTCTCGAGCTGGAGATCACCGAAACCGCGGTCATGCAGCATTTCGACGAGTCGGCGCCGAGAATCGCCTGTCTGCGAAGCCTGGGAGTGAGCATTTCGCTCGACGACTTCGGCACCGGGTACTCCTCGCTGAGCTACTTGCAGAGGCTGCCGGTCACCACCATCAAACTGGACAAATCCTTCCTGTGGGATATCGAGACCAGCACGAGCGCGGTGGCCCTGATCCGGGGCGTGATTGCACTGGCGCACGACCTGGGGGTGCGGGTCGTGGCGGAAGGAGTCGAGACCGGCGAGCAGCTCGAAGCTGTGCGGGGACTCGGCTGCGACGAAGTCCAGGGATACCTCCTGGGAGGCGTGACAGCCGGAGCCGATATGCCCGGCATACTGGGGAGGGACGCCCGGCTTCCGTTCCCGATTCCGGCCTGAGGGTGGCCGCTTGGCCTCGCCGGTCCCCCGACGGCGCTGCCCTCGTCTGCGCCTGCCTTTCCTCAAGCGGCCAGGAGTCGGACGAGCGCCGGCGCGATATGGTCGAGCGGCAGAACCTGATCCGCCGCGCCCCGCCGTATGGCTTCGCGAGGCATGCCGAAGACTACCGAAGTGGCTTCGTCCTGGGCGATGGTGGGCGCCCCTTGGTTGTGCATCTCGAGCATCCCGGCCGCTCCATCCGAGCCCATGCCGGTCAGGATCACGCCCAGGGCGTGCGGGCCGGCCTGCTCGGCCACGCTGCCGAAGAGCACGTCCACCGAGGGCCGCTGGTAGCAGACCCGCGGCCCATCGCGCACCGCGACAAGGTAGCCCGCCAGGGAGCGGCGCAGCATCATGTGGAAGCCCCCGGGCGCCACCAGGGCCCGGCCGGTGCGCACGGCGTCCCCTTCCTCGGCCTCCTTAACTTCCATGCGGCAGGCCTGGTTCAGGCGCTCGGCGAAAGCTCTGGAGAAACCAGCCGGAATATGCTGGGTGATCACCGTCCCGGGGAAGTTCGCGGGGAGCGCCAGCATTATCCGGGCGATCGCCTCGGTCCCCCCGGTGGAGGCGCCTATGGCCACCACGGCCGGCTCCCGGAAGTGCGCCGGCGGCGGCGCCGCCGACGCTTCCCGGGCCGCCCCGCGCGGCCGCACGCGGCAAGCCGCCGCGGCCCGGACCTTGGCCGCCAGCGTGTTTTTGAGATCCCCTACCGAATACGGACCCGCCGGTTTGCCCAGCGCCTCCACGGCGCCCTCCTCGAGGGCCTCCAGAGCCACCGCGCAGGAGGCCCGCGCTAGCGAGCTGACGACCAGCACCGGCATGGGCCGGAAACGCATCAGCTTGCGCAGGAACGTCAGCCCATCCATGCGCGGCATCTCGATATCCAGGGTGAGAACGTCCGGGTTCAGCTCGAGGATGCGGTCCCGCGCCACGTACGGATCGGCGGCCGTCCCCACCACCTCGATGTCCGGCTCCTGGCCCAGAGAGTCCGTCAGGATGCGCCGCACCACCATGGAATCGTCCACGATCAACACCCGGATGGGGCGCCCGGACTTCATTGGCCTCTCCAGATCACGCCGATCTCGAGGGGGCCCTCCTCGAGCGTGAAGACGCGCCGCGCGTCAGCCGTTTCGTCGGGCGCCCCCGTGCTGTCCGCCACTTCCGGCGTGCCGATCGCGAAGCGCCCCGCGGGATCCATCTTCCCGGCCAGCGATCCGCACAGGATGTTGGCCAGTTCGCCCACCAGCGCGGCGGCCCGGGCAGCCGGCCCTCCCTCGTCCGGCTCGCCCAGGAAATTCGCGGCCAGCGCCGCCGCCGTGGAATGCGGCATGGCCACCCGCACCGTTCCGGCGTGGCTTCCCGAAAATGAAACCGAAGCCGTGTAACCCGGCTGGCCGCCCAGATCGCCCTGGCGATCGACGACGGTCGTGAAAAACATGGTCTCGGCGAGATGCTCCGTCACCTGGTCGAGCGCCGCCTCTAACTCAGTCATCACGCGCCTCCAGAACGCGCTCCATCGCGGCTTTCAAATCTTCCGGATGGAACGGCTTCGCGATATACCCCTTGGCGCCCATTTCCAGCAGGCGCTCCGCGCGCGATGGCGTGCCGTCGCTCGACACCATCAACACGGGAACCCCGCGCAGCCGCTGGTCCTCGGCGAGCCGCCTGAGGAAACCCTCCCCGTCGAGGTTGGGCATGTTGATGTCGCTGATCACCAGATCCACCGTGTGCCCGCTCAACAGCGCGAAAGCTTCGTTGCCGTCGCGCGCGAAGTAGCGCCGGGCCTCCCCAAATCCGGCCGCCGCCAGGACGCGCGCGATGAACTTCTGCATCATCGGGGAATCGTCCACGATGAGCACCGATGAGAGCTTCATGCGGCACCTCCCCATTCCGTCTCCCGGCCGCGGCCGGTGCGCAGGAAAACCCGCCCGGAACCCACCTCCAGGCGCACCGTGCGCGATTCGCTGCCGCCCACTTCCTCGCCCTTCACCAGCACGCCCGCGCGCCACAGAATCTTCCGCACCGCCAGCGAGTTGCGCTTTCCGATATTGAAAACGCCCTGGTCATCCATCACCTGGGCGCCGCCGGCGATGCGCACCACCAGCCGGCTCTTCTGTGCTCCGGCGCCATACGCCTGGTGGAACAGCAGCGGGATACCCGTGTCGGCGAACATGTAGGGATTTGCCGAGGCCTTCTCTTTGTCCAGTGAGGATTCCGGCAGCATGATGTGCAGCAATCCTCCCACGCGGGAAACCGGATCGTGCAGCGTCACTGCCACGCAGGAACCTAGCGCGTAGGTGATCAGATGGCTCTCCGGACGGTTGCTCACGCGGCCATCGGCCATTCCGACCACCAGCGGTTCGGCGTACGGCTCTGTCATCGGCCGTCCCTCCTCAGGGGCTTCCGGTAGATGGCCGGCTGGACGTATCTGAGGTCGTGCTCCACGCCCGCCAGGCTCTCGGCGTGCCCGATCATCAGGTAGCCGCCTGGCTCGAGCGCGGCCGAGAGCCGGCGGACCACCGCCGCCTGCGTGGGCTTATCGAAATAGATCATCACATTGCGGCAGAATACGGCCGGGAAGCGCGCGGGCGGCAGGGGGTCCGAAATCAGGTTGAAGCGGCGCGTCTGGACGCGCTCGCGATACTCCGGCTTCAGCCGGTACCATCCCTGCCACTCGCCACTGCCCTTCACGAAATAATGGCGCCGCCACTCCTCCGGCAGTCCCTGGGCCCGCTCGTCCTGGTACATCGCCCGGCGCGCTGCGGCCAGCGCTCGCGTGGAGATATCGGTGGCCACGATCTTCACGTTCACCGCCGGCCCCAGCGTTTCCAGGGCGGTGAAGAGAATCGAATACGGCTCCTCCCCGGTGGAGCAGGCCGCGCTCCAGATCTCGATCGCGCCACGGCCGGCGAGGCCCGGCAGGACCGTAGCGCGCAGGAAATCGAAGTGCGCCGGCTCGCGCAGGAAGCTGGTGAAATTGGTCGTCAGGGCATCGCCCAACTCGGCCAGGGCCTGGCCGGTGGTGTCCGCCTCGACGTGCCGGCAGTACTGTTCGTAGGAGCGGAAGCCCTCGCGGCGCATCGACCGGCCCAGCCGCGCCACCACCAGCTCCTGCTTGCCCTCTTTCAGATCCAGCCCGAAGTGGCTGTAGGCCAGGCGCCGGATATGCTGGAACTCGGCTTCGTTGAGCGGACGCGGCTCCCGCTCGGGGGTCCCGTCCGTGGTGTCCCGGAAAGGCTGCGCCGTGTGCATCGCTACGCGCCCGCTCCCGACTGGAAGATCCCGTTCATCTCCAGAATCAGACCGACCTTCCCGTCGCCCAAGATGGCCCCGCCCGCCACCCCGGCAACCGCCCTGAAGGTCTCGCCCAGGCTCTTGATCACCACTTCCTGCTTGCCCAGCAGATCGTCCACCATCAGGCAGTACTCGGCGCCCTGGCTCTCGGTGACGATCAACAGGCTCTCCTCCGGCTTGAGCGACCGGGGCGTCACGCCGAAACGGCGGTGCAGCCGGACCACGGGCAGAATGCGCCCGCGCACCAGGGCGATCTCGCGGCGGCCCTCGACCGTCGAAACCATGCCTTCGGTGGGCCGTATGGCTTCCTTCACGGCGAAGATCGGGACGATATAGCGCTCCGGTCCCACCCCAACCAGCAGCCCGTCGATGATCGCCAGCGTCAGGGGCAGCCGCAGGCCGAAGGTGGTGCCGCGTCCCGCGACGCTCGAGATCTCGACGCGCCCGCGCAACTTCTGGATATGCCGCTTGACCACGTCCATGCCGACGCCCCGGCCGGAAATATCCGTCACCGTCTGGGCCGTCGAGAAGCCCGGCTCGAAGATCAGGTTGAACACCTCCGCCTCGGAAAGAACCGCATTCTCGGCCAACAGGCCCTTCTGGCGGGCCTTGCGCAGGATCGCCTCGCGATCCACCCCGCGGCCGTCGTCCGCGATCTCGATCACGATGTGGCCGCCCTGGTGCGCCGCCCGGAGTTCGATCCGGGCCACCGGCGGCTTGCCCCGTGCGATGCGCTCCTGCGGCATCTCGACCCCGTGGTCCATGGCGTTGCGCACCATGTGCATCAGGGGATCGGCGAGCTGCTCGACGATGTTGCGGTCGAGCTCGGTTTCTTCTCCCGACGTCGCCAGCTCGGCCTGCTTGCCCGACTTCCGGCACAGATCGCGCACGAGGCGGCTCATCTTCTGGAACAGCCCGCCCACCGGCAGCATGCGCATCGACATGGCGGTCTTCTGCACCTCTTCGGTGATGCGCGAAAGCTGCGCGATGCTGCGCAGCAGCAGGCTGCTGTGCAGATCCGCCAGGTCCGAATTGTGGCGCACCAGCGATTGCGCGATCACCATTTCGCCGACCATGTCGACCATGAAATCCAGTTTGGCCGTATCGACCTTGACCCAACTGCTGGCCGCGCCGGAAGCGCGGGCGCTGGGGGCCGGACCGTTCTCGGCACCCGCGGCCGGGGCGGGCTCGGGCGCCCGCTCCGCCTCGGCGGGATGATCCTTCGGGGGACCGGGGGCCACCGCGGCCGCCAGCGCCGCCAAATCCGGATCGATGGCGCCGGCTGTCATCACGCTCCGGATTTTGGCCAGGAGCGCCCCGATGCCGGCCGCCGGCGGCCCTCCCCCGGCTTCGATGCGCTGGATTTCGCGCCCCAGGAAATCAGCGCTCTCCAGAATAATGTCGATCACCGCCGGCCCCGGCTCCAGCCGTCCGTTGCGCGCTTCCTCGAGCAGCGTCTCGGTTTCGTGCGACAACTCGCGGATTTCCTGGAATTCAAGAAAGCCCGCGATGCCCTTGATGGTGTGAAAGGCGCGGAAAACGGCGTGGATCGGATCGCGCGCACCCGGGCTCTGCTCGAGCGCCAGTACGTTCTCCTCGATCGTCCGGAGGTGCTCGCGCGATTCCAGCACGAAGTCCGCCAGGAGCTCGGGGTCCTGCGCCAGAGCGGCCTGCGCCGCCGGGGCCGCGGGCGGCTCTTCCCCGGCCGGCGGGTGCTCCATCGACTCCTCGAGACTGCGGATTCCGGTCTCCAGCGCGTCCCGGAACTCCGGCGAGCCGGGCGCGAGGCGGGCCAGGCGCCGCCCGATCGCCCGGCCTTCGGCGGCCACCCGTTCGAGTCCCTGGGCGGCCGAGTCGCGGACGATCTCTTCCAGCCGCGCCAGCCATTCCGTGCCGGCGGCGGCGCCTTGTTCCGCCGGCCCGGCCAGCATGAATTTCATCGCGAGGTCGTTTACCTGCTGGTGCAGGGTCGTCGAGTTCATGAGTTCAATCCTGTTCCGTGTGCGGGGCCGGGCGCGCGGGCCGCCCGTGGTCCCGGTTACCTTATCGGACGAAACCGGGCGCATCGATCCCGATCTTTAGCGCGGCGGGACCGGATCATCAAGCACGCGCACGCGCGCGACCTCAGCCTCGCGGAAAGCCGCCCGCGGCCGATAAGCCCAACATGGAGAAACGGATCGCCCGCGAGCTTCAGTCCCTCACCCGAAGACGCGCCCTGGTCATCGAGCTGATCGAGGCCCTGGAAGCCTACCGCGCGGCCGGTCGGCCGGCCGGGGCAACCTGGCGGCGTCGTGCTTGCCGCCCTAGACCGGCTGTGCCGGCGGACTCATAGCCGCGCTGCGGACAGGCATTGCTCGATTTCGTCCAGGCAGCGGCCGATCTTGAACCAGTCGTGGTGCTGGCTGGCCGGCCGCAGCCTGCGTCCAAGCATGGCCAATACCTGAAAGCCCAGACTGGACCCTCCGCCCGCCAGAACCTCCGCCAAGGCGCGCACAGGACCGCAGTCCGCCTCGCGAACCGCGCTGCGGGCTTCCTCCAATTTTTTCCCGGCCTTTTTCAGAAAAGCCCCGGCCAGGCCGGCAACCGCTGGAGGAAGGGGTGAGCCTCCGTTCCACGCCGTATGCCCGTATCGCTGGATCGCCCGCAGGAAGTCGGGGCGGCTCACCGGTTTGACCAGCCACTCGTCGAATTCCCCGTCTGCCTCGCATGCCGGTTCCCGCCGGCCCGCCAACCGCACCATGGGGGTGCGCGGCAGGTTGCGCTCACGCTCCCAGGCTCGCATCAGCCTGGCTATCTCGAGCGCGGCCATCCCGCCGATTTGCGTGTCCAGGAATACTACGTCGTACCGTTCCCGGTGGAAGAGCGTCAGCGCCTGGGTGCTGGTGTCTTCGAATGCCAGATGGTACGGGATGCCGGCCAAGTACCGTTTCATGGCCGCCATCCGGTAGCGGCTGCCCGCCACCAGCAGGATGCGGCACGGCCGGATGGCGACTTCAGTTTCCGCGGAGCTGCCGGCCACGGCCGGGTTGTCCGGGGAGGGTTGGCGTTCCGGCGGAAGGGGAGCCGCCTCGACGCGCGCGGGCCCGATCAGAAGGCGATTCAACTCGCGGGCGGCGTCCCGCACGCGGTAGACATGTTCGATCTGTTCGGGACATAGCGGCATTTCCGCGACCTTCTCGCTCAAGGCCAGGACGGTCTCGATCAGCGCGTAGATGGAAGCGCGCAGGGGTCCCGGAAAGTTTGCGCATCCGGCACCGGCGTTAGATTCTTCCATGGGCATTTGGTATCCCGCCGAACTTCGGCTATACCTACTCATCGGACAAAGTCCGGGATTTCGGCGGCGAACGGCCCGAGAACGGCGCTAACGAAAGAGGTCTTCTCACGGGACAGCGGACCGGTTACGTTTGTTTCATGCGCACCAGAGCGCCGGAGGTCATTTGACAGCCTGTTCCGAACCCGGGGTTGTTTCCACGGCCGCCACGCTGCGGCGCTTGTGCAATCTTCCCCGCATGAACGCCAACGCCCTGCGGCTGCTGGCCCTATCCGCGCAAGCCGAGGCCACGCTCGAAGAATTCGAAGACATCTTCGGCTCGGATTCGTCGCTGGCGGCGGAAATCCTCAGGGTCGCCAACTCGGCCGAATTCGGACAGCGCGCGCGCGTCACCCACATCAAGATGGCGCTCATGGTTTTAGGCATCGACCGGACCCGCTGCCTGGGTGCCAGCATCGTCGTGAGTCAATGTACCCGCTGGCTGATCGGCGAACGCGAGATCAAGCTGTTGTGGCGGCACGGCGTGGCGTCGGCGATTGTAGCCGAAGAGTTGGGAAAACGGCTACCGCACCGGCTCGGATATCTCTATACCGCCGGCCTGACGCATGATCTGGGGAGATCCGGATTGGTGCTGCTGGGAAGGGAACGATATCTCGACTTGATGCGGAAAGAGTTCCAGACTGTCGGGGAGGCCGTGATTCTGGAAAAAGCCATACTGGGCGTCACGCACTGCGAAGCCGGCCTGTTCCTGGCGCAATCCTGGAATTTTCCGGCGGTGCTGCGCCAATCGATCGGC
>Ga0326728_10003083_pt1 | contig 53133 bp, 38 predicted proteins | sample MB3enrmetagenome_FD_207602 | JGI IMG/M metagenome (GOLD analysis project Ga0326728, IMG submission 207602) | Lab enriched peat soil microbial communities from McLean, Ithaca, NY, United States - MB31MN | ecosystem: Environmental > Terrestrial > Soil > Wetlands > Peat | place: USA: New York... | reverse complement strand
TCCAGCGCCTTTCACGGCGCACTGTTACGTCAACTACCGCATAGTTTCCGCGTAGCAGCAGTCCGCCGGGTGGGCTACTGCCTCAGGGCAGGAGATCGGCGATCTAGCCCAAGCTGCTGATTCAGCGGACGGGAATGAGAGCGAGAAAGTGATTCAGGATCACGCCGCGGTCGTCCAGCACCGAAACCTCAGACTGAACGCGGCCACCTCTATGGACTTCAACGCCCGGCAGGATAAATGTAATCAACGTCCGGTTTGAGGTGCAGCCAGTGAATTGGTGCAGTTCGGTGGGGAACGCAGAGTCCCGGGCGGTGAAACGCACGACTACCTCCACCGATCCGACGAGATTCCGGCAGTGCAGCGGGATCAGCACTTCCAGTTCTCCGGTGCTGCCGCGTCTTGCGCTGGGCGAACCGGCATACACCACGATGGGCGAATTACCTCCGGGGGAGGCATAGCGGTCCGGCCAAAGGCGATCATATTCCTTGCCGACTGCGACGTAGAGCTTCTGTAGCCTTTGTTCGCGCTCGTCCCAACTCGGGTGGGAGGGATCAAAAAACTTTTCGTCCGACTGTCCAGGCTGTGCTTCGAGCAAGTGGTGTAGCGCGGACACGAAATCGGGATCAAATCCAGCGCGCGTCATCAACATCAGACCCTGGGCGTCCGCTTCGAGTTCCATGTTCTGGCAGAAACTGGCAAGTTGGCTCGAAGCGCCTCGGGCGTCAACCCAAGAGTCAGAGAACACACCCCTATCACCGAGCGTAATTTGTGAGGCTCCGGCTTTCTCTAACGACTTCTGGAACAGATACCGCCGGGCCCAGTCACGGCGAATGATGTGGGAAATTTCATGAGAGATGGCCGCCGCCCAAAGACCGGCCCTCGATCCCATGACCTGAGCGAGTTCTTCGTCGACGAAAATGGTTCCGTCAGGAGAGGAGAACACATTTCCTGCGCCCTTCGCGATGCGCAGGTCCCACGGGAATTTCGCGCGGTCCGCAGGGAGTTGCCGCAGCAGTGTCTCCATCACTTGCTTGCCGACCGCATACTGGCCGGTTGCTGGTTCAGTGTAGGGAACCAGCAGCGACCGAACTCGCGCGGCGAACACAACGTCCGCGGTGAAAGAGGAAGGGACTGTTTCGGGAGCGAGAATCTGCTGCGCAGTGGCGAGGTTTGCCTGGAGTATGCACAGGAGCGCGACAAAAATCAAACGTGAAACTTGGCCGCTCACTCCTGACATGCGTCACTCCTGACCCGAGCATGCCTGCAACTGTTCCCCTGGCTAGGTGAGATCGCGCTTCACGACCATACCGAACCTGCAATCGAAATATAACACGATATTTCAGGCGAGTCTGTGACGCATAAACAATGAGTCGCGGCCAACTCCGCTTGGGCGGAGATTTCGACTGCGGCTATCGCAGCGCATCTTCTGGCTCGGGCGCGAGCTTGGGAGCGGTGCGGAGAAACTTCATAAGTCCTTCGCCGGTGGCCTTGCCAGCCCGCTTCTTGAAAAAGTCGGCGGCGGTTTCCACTACCCCAACTTTTTCGGCGACCGCTACCGCGATCCATTGGTTCAAAGACACGCCATCTTCTTTTGCCAGCCGCTGCGCTGCCTTCTTAATGGAAAGGGGAAGCTTCAACGGGTAAGTAGCTTTGCTCATGGTTTCACCTTCTTCAACAGTTCGGCCGGGAGCAACACCGGAATTCGAAACCGCTCCGCCGCCCCGGCAAAGTCCGCGATGTTATAGGTCACCAGGGCTTCCGCCCGGCCATTGATCGCAGCCTCCAGCACCATCTCGTCGTTCGGGTCCCGAGATTGTGGCCGCCACTGAAAATGCACTTCAACCGGCTCGATCAATGCCGCCAACTCCGCCAGAAATTCGTCAATCGCCTCGATCCCCAAACCGTGGACCAACCGGTGTTCGGGACGCTTCAACACGTCCTCATACTCCAGGAAAAGCGGCGGAGTCGCCAAAACCACCAGCCGCCGCTCGGCCACCAGCCGCAGAACGGCATTCCCCGCCCCCAACCGGGTGCGAAGTCCGGAAACCACGACCGAGGTATCGAGAACAATCTTTCTCATTAACATCGTATAGGATGTCACATTTGATTTAACATTTCAAGACCCGGTTGGGGTTAGACGCGGCCTTTGACCCCTTTTTCTTACGCCCTAACAAAATCAATGTACCCATGCTGCACATCAGTCCGCGTCAGCTTAGCCCGAATTTTGTCGCCGACGTGCAATCCCTGCGCTCCCTGCGCCAGCAATCCTTCGATATGCGGCTGCATGACGCGAACAAACGTTCCTTTCGGAGTGACTCCGGTGACGATGGCGTCGAAGGTTTCGCCCACCCGATGGCTCATTGCAACAGCGGCCAACCGCTTCGACATTTCCCGCTCCACTTTGCGCGCAGCATCTTCTCTTTGTGTGCAGTTCGCTGCGATGCCGGTGAGTTCGTCGTCGGAGTAGGGCCCGGGTTTTCCGTCGAGCACAGACTTGATTAGCCTTTGCGTGACGATATCAGCAAAGCGCCGGTTGGGCGCGGTCGAGTGCGTGTAATCCTGCACGGCGAGTCCGAAGTGTCCCTGCGCGGGATCGCCCGGACGCTCCAGCACATATTCACCCGGCCCGATCAGTTTGATGACCGCCAGCGACAGGTCGGCAAAGTGATCGGGATCGGCGGCTTTGCGCTTCAGCAAAAAATCGTTGAGTGCCTTTGAATCGGCCTGTGCGGGCAGCGTCACGCCCTGCGCGGCCGCGAGCCGCACGAGACCGTCCCAATGCTCGGGAGTTTTCACGATGCGGCGCAAGGAGGAAACTTTTGCCAGCAGCCGCGCCACCACGCCGTTGGCGGCGATCATGAAATCTTCAATCAACTCGGTGGCGCGATTCTTTTCCTGCTTTACGACATCGACCACCTGCTGATTGAGCACCACGGGATTAACTTCGCTGGTGTCAATGTTCAGTGCACCATTCTGGAACCGCAACTTCCGGAGCACCTGGGCAACATCGTCCTGCAGCTTGAGCTGCGCCTGCAGGTCCGAGGACGCGGCCACTTTAGGCGGAGCCGCCGCCCTGCCTTCCAACCATGCCCCGATGGCTCCGTAAGTGAGCTGTGCTTTGTTACGAACGATCGCCCGATACACGTTGCTCGAACTCATCGAGCCAGCCGTAGTGATCGTGAACTCAACCACCACTCCTGGCCGGTCAACGTTCTCGAGCAAAGACGACGCGCCCGCCGAGAGTTCTTCCGGCAACATCGCAAAATTGATGATGCCGGTATAGACGGTGGTCGTCTCTTTGGAGGCGTGTTGATCGATGGGAGATGCCTTGCCGGGAGAGTCCTTGACGACAAACGCATCCACATCGGCGATACCCACCATCACCTTGACGTCGCCATTGGGCAGGCGTTCAGCGACCTCGATCTGGTCGAGGTCTTTGGACGTATCGTTATCGATCGAAGACCAAAGCAGGTTGCGCAGGTCCCGGACTTTGTCGGAAGGCGCCAGTTGGGGTGGATGCGCTCTGATATCTGCCAGTTGCTGCCGGGTTGCGGGCGGAAAGTCCGGCTCGAAACCCTGCGCCAGCATGACCTGCCGCGCCATTGCCTGGAGGTTGAGAAGAGAAGGCCGAGAGTCATTCATAACGCTCCATTTCCAGGGAACATTGGTTTGAAAAGGCTAACACGAATCCTAAGTTTCCCCCTGTGAACCTAGGTACCCCTGTGGTAATGCCTTCAGAACCAGGAACTCGTGCTATCCTGATAACAACAGCTGCGTTTCCTCCGATTGGATCGATTTCCGCAGTTCCCTAAAACATCATGATTTCAGTCAGCAATGTGTCCATGCGCTACGGCGCCAAAGTTCTGTTTGATGAAGTTTCCACCGGCTTCTTTCCGGGGAAGCGCTACGGCCTTACCGGTCCGAACGGTGCGGGCAAATCCACGTTCATGAAGCTTCTGACCGGTGAACTGGAACCGCAGAAGGGAACCGTCGTCCGCCCGCGGAAGCTTGGAGTTCTGAGCCAGGATCAGTTTGCCTTCGATCGCTATCGCGTGATTGACGCGGTCATTATGGGCAACAGGCGCTTGTGGGCCGCCCTCGAAGAACGCGAACTCATCTATGCGAAGCATGAGATGACGGACGCGGATGGTATGAAACTCGGCGAACTCGAAGGCATCGTCGGTGAGGAAGACGGCTACACCGCCGAAACCGACGCGGCGATTCTGCTGCAGGGCCTCGATATCCCCGACGAGATGCACGAGCGGAAAATGTCGGAGTTGCCGGGCGGACAAAAAATGCGCGTGCTGCTGGCGCAAGCTTTGTTCGGACATCCGCAGGCGTTGTTGCTCGACGAGCCTACGAACCACTTGGATCTCGACTCGATCCACTGGCTAAAGAATTTTCTGAATCAATATGAGGGCGTACTGATCGTGATCTCGCACGATCGCCATTTTCTCAACGGCGTTTGCACGCACATTGCCGACATCGATTACGAGACCATCATTACTTACACTGGCACTTACGACGACATGGTGGTCGCAAAGACGCAAATTCGTTCGCAGATCGAATCGCAGAATGCGCAGCGCGAAAAGAAGATTTCGCAGTTGAACGAATTTATCGCCCGCTTCGCCGCCGGAACCCGCTCCAGCCAGGTGCAGTCGCGGCGCAAGGAAGTCGAGCGCCTGCAGGTTACCGAGCTGGCGAAGTCCAATATCCAGCGCCCCTACTTGAAGTTCGAGCAGAAGCGGCCCTCTGGCAAACACATTCTGGAAATCGAACGTGTCACGAAATCGTACGACGAGGCGAAGGTGATTTCGGGCTTCACGGCGAGCGTGGTCCGCGGAGAAAAAATCGCGCTGATGGGCCGGAACGGTTCCGGCAAGACTACTTTGGTAAACGCGTTGCTGGCGAATTCGCCGACGGTTTCGGAATCGGAGCTCAGACGAACCAGCGGCTACGACGGTTCATTCATCGACGGCGGGAAAGTTATCTGGGGTCACGAAGCCGCCGTGGGATATTTCGCCCAGGATCACAAGGCGCTAATCGAGCCCGGCATCAAGGTTCTGGAGTGGCTGCATCAATGGGATCCTTCCGCCTCGACCGAAGAGATTCGCGGCATACTGGGCCAGATGCTGTTTCCGCGCGATGATGCTGAGAAACGCACCGACGTGCTCTCCGGTGGAGAAGCCGCGCGCCTGCTCTTCTGCAAATTGATGTTGCAGAAACCGAACGTGCTCGTGCTCGATGAACCGACCAACCATCTCGATCTCGAGTCGATCAACGCCCTCAACATCTCGCTGCAGCGCTATCCCGGAACGGTGCTGCTGGTCACGCATGACGAGGATCTGATTGACGAAGTCGCGACCAGAATCTGGCACTTCGAGGGCAGCCACAAAATCACCGACTTCAAAGGCGCATACAGCGAGTACGAGGCCGTTCTCGCCTAACAGCAAAGGCCCCGTGGGACGAGCAAGCTACTTGCTCTTCGCGCCCTCATGGACAATCGACAGAACCGGACCTTTCTTCACCTTCCGCCTTGCGCTTGACTTCTTGCGGGACTTAGAGGAATCACCGACGATGTCAGCGACGCTGGTACTCTCCAGTATCTTGGCGGCAGCGTCGCGCACCTCCAAAAAAACGCCATAGAGCGCGCGATGATCGGGATCGGTGACGATGAGGCTGCGGAGTTGATCCGCATCCCCAAAAGGTGCGAGTGGACCGTCAACGAGACGAATGATCTCGCTGAGCTTGATCTCCGCGGGCGCGCGCCGCAGCCGGTAGCCGCCCTTCGCGCCCCGAACGCTCTCTACAATGCGGGCATTCTTGAGCTCCAGCAGAATCAACTCGAGAAATTTTTCCGGCAGGTCGCTATCAAGGGCGATGTCGCGTATCTTTACGGTTTCCGTTCCGTATTGGCGGCCAAGGGTCGTTATCGCTTGCAGCGCATAGAGCCCTTTTTGCGAAATCTTCAATCTCGTATCCTTTCCAACTGATCCTGGCCGGGCTTGCGCCAAGCTCGCAGCAACCGTTTGCTTGCACGTACTCTAGTGCTCTTGCTTCCGGTTTGCAACTGGTCTTGCTACTGCGTGTATTCGCAGTTATACGCAAGTGCAAAATGTTGCATGCGAAAAGCTAGGTGTCGTGAGCGATCGGTCCCACAGCATACTTCACTTCCACTGGATAACACCGGCTTCCGCGCAAGCTTCGAGATAGTCGGCGACAAGATTCAACGGCAGAGGGCCGTATTCGGCCGATACCGCGTCGCGTATCTCGCCCACCGTGCGCTTGCCATTTACGAAGTTGACGATCTCGTAGGCATAAAGCTCGGATTGGTCACGCACGTTCAGCATTGGAGTCGCCGCGCTGTTGATCAGCTTGATTTTCGCGTAGCGCTCTTTGCCCAGGCGTGCCAGCAAGACGTTATCGTTCTGATAAGTCAGCGGACCGAATTCCCCGATGCGAACGGGCACGCGTTTTGCCTCAGAGTCGCCGGCCCAGGGCGCGCTGGGCGCCGTTCCCTTTGCTCCGTGCAGCTTAGCTTGCTTGTCGAGCCAATATTGGAAATTTGTGGCTTGATCCGCGAGTGCTTTCGCCCCATCCGTATCCGCCGCGGTAGACCCGCCGGTGAATTCAACTATGGAGTGCAGCATTGCACGCTCACGCTGCAGTGTTTGATTCACCAGATTGCGCGCTTCGTACCAGGCTATACCTGCTTCGAGTTGAGGGTCATCCACTAACTGCTGCGCGGTCTCGAAGGTCTGAGCGAGACGAGCTTCAGCCCGCGCAGTAAGGACCGGAAGCAACGCTGGAAGTTGTTGTGCCGTGACGCTGGCATAGACGTATCCTGAGGCTGCTCCGAGCAACGCCACACGACGCAACTTGGTTGCATCGATCTGATCGAGGCTGTCGTGGTCGGTGTGAATGTAGATGTCTGGCCAGTCGCGAAGGTAAAGCGACGGGACCGCAATAGTCGAAGAGTCGTAGTCATCGTGATCGCTGCCGCTGGAGTAGGGCGTTACATCCGCGACAAGTTCATTGCGCGTGCCTTGCCCGCCAGCGCGGGTTTCGACAATGCTCGTTTCCGCGGACGTTTCGCCCGCCGCATATCCGCTGGCGGCGGTGCGAATCACATCGAGAAACACCGCGCCCACATCAGTAACAAAACTTGGCAGCGACCACGGGGTAGCGGTGACATGGAACACCGACTTGTCTTTGGAAAAGTCGCCGCCCACCATATCCATGTGAATATCGGCACGCAACCGCTGCCTGATTTCCGGATGGCTGGCGAGAAACGCCATGGTGCCCTCGACCTCCGGTCCCCAGATAAAGCGCAGAGTGCGCCGGGGACGCGGCAGTTGGCCAGAATCAATCAAGTGTGCGAGCACGCGGGCGGATTCAAGAATGGTGACGCATCCGCTTCCGTTATCGTTTGCTCCTGGACGCTCGTGATCGAGATGGCAGCTATAGACAATTTCTCCCGCGCCAGAACCCGCTCCGGGAATAGTGGCGGTCACGACGGTCCAGTGGCCAGGGCCGACGGTGGCTTTCACGTGGGCATTCAGAACGACGGGTTCGCCGCTACGCAAGCGTGATCGCAGCGCCTCGGCAGTTTGGCGCGAGATCATGAAGGCAAAGCCGGAAGGTTGACGCGCATCCATATGACCCCACCGAACCACAGTCGTATCCAAGCCAGACCAGGCCGTGGTCTGGTTGGGCATGTCGCTGACGATGCCTAGCGCGCCATGCCGTGCGATCGCCAGTTCCTGCACGCGCGCCAGAACGCCATCGGCTAAGACGATCTTGCCGCGCACGTCTTTATCTTTATCCTTGCCGGAATAATCGGCTTCGCTCGTGCCGTTGCCAACGTCGATCAGCTCCGTTTCCACGTCGGCGGAATGACTGTAATCGGCGAGGTGGATGGGATCGGTCTTCCAATCTCCGAGAAGAAGATGCTCGGGACGGACTTCCCACAGCCGGGCTTCTTCCACCGTCCATGCCAGGTAGGAGCGCATCAGGCCGTAAGGCTTTGCGCCGTCGACTGCGAACTGCTCGATATGAGCATCCGAAAGGCCGTACTCTCTCGCGCGCTGCAGCACGAATTGCGCCGCCTGTTCATAATCGGCAGTGGTCGCGACACGATGCAAGCCCGTCAGGTAGCGAAGGTTTTCGTAGGGAGCAGCACCGTTCGCTTCATCGCGCAGCGTCGTCCACTGGCGGGCGTCGAGGAAGGGTTGTTGGCCAAGAGCACAGAGCGTGGTGAAGGCGACAAGAGAAAAGACCAGAAGAGATTTGCACATGACGTAACGAGGATAGCACTCGGACCGATGTGCCAACCCATGTCCAAATTGATGGCAGAGTCTGGCGTCGCAACCAGGTCGCTACCGCGTCGACGCCATCTTCGTTGTTGGTTCGCCAACCTCGTCGTGCGATTCGCCTTCGAGACAAACGCGATGCCACAACTCAAGATTGAGCAAGCGCCAGATGCGGTCGTAGTTGTCGCGATGCTTCGCGCGATGTTCGTTGAATAGCTGCTCGAGCGCTTCACGCCGGAAATATCCGCGATTCAGGCTGCGCGGTTCCATAAGCATCGCGCGAATCGTTTCCAATCGCGGTCCGGCCAACCATCCGCTCCACGGCGTCGGAAATCCCAGCTTCGGCCGGTACAAGATTGAGTGCGGTAGCAGATCTTCGACCGCCTTTTTCAGAATTCGTTTGCCGGCCAGTCCGTGAATCTGTACTTCCCGTGGAATTCGGGTCGCAAATTCAACCAAGACATGATCAAGAAAAGGCACCCGGCTCTCAATGGATGCGGCCATGCTCATGTTGTCCTGCTTCATCAGCAGCTCCACGAGATAAGTTTTGATATCGGTGTAGAGCAGGCGTTGCAGCATCGGGCCCGACGAGTGCTCCCAGTAATCGACGACATTCCTATATGCCGTGCTGGGCGCGGCTTCCCGTGCGAACTCGCCGGCGAGCAATCTGCTCTGCTCGGCTTTGCCGAAAGCGGAGAAGAAATTATCGAAATAGAAAGAAGCCCAGGAATTCCCATCCTTAGCTAAGAACGTATGTTCCAGTTTCCGGCGCAGGGTTGCTCCGAGCAGGGAAGAGGTGGCAACCGTGTTGCGCAATCCGCGCCGCAGAATGCCCGGAACGACGCTCCGGTACGCCCGATCCACGGCCGCATTTTTCAGCGTGAAGGCGTAGCGCGTATAGCCCGCCAGGGTTTCATCCGCGCCCTCGCCTGTGAGGACCACCGTAACTCTCTCCCGGGATAGTCGGGCGACAAAATAAAGGGAAACGCTTGAGGGCCACACGATCGGCTCGTCTTCATGCCAGATCAAATGCGGGAGCGCCCCGAAAAAATCCTGCTCGCTGACCAACACTTCATGGTGCTGCGAATGGATATGATCCGATACCGCGCGCGCAAAGGGAAGTTCGCTGTACGTCTGCTCGGTGTAGCCAACGGAAAAAGTCTCGATCGGCTCGCGCCGTATTTTCGTCATCAGCGCGGCCACCGCGCTTGAATCCACGCCGCCGCTGAGGAAAACGCCCAGCGGCACGTCGCTCATCAGGTGGCTCTGGACCGCCCCTTCCAGCAGCTCGCGGTAGCTGTGGACGTAGTAATGTTCGTCTCGTGATTGGTGCGGCGTGGAAGCGTCCAGATCCCAGTACTGCCGGATGTCGGCTTTGCCCTCTGGACCAATCGTCATCGTGTGTCCGGGTAGCAGCTTGAGAATTCCCTTATAAAAGCTTTCCTCGCCCGATAAATATCCAAACGCCAAATACTCGGGTAGCGCCGCCCGATTGAACTCGGGACGAATCCCGCCGTGCGCCAGAACCGCTTTGATTTCCGACGCGAACAGTAAGCGCTCCGGAGTTAGTTTGTAGTACAGCGGCTTGATGCCCAACCGGTCGCGCGCGATGAAGAGCGTTTTCGTGTTGCGATTCCAGATGGCAAAGGCGAACATGCCGCGCAGATGCTGCACACAATCCGCGCCGTACTCTTCGAAAAGGTGGATGACAGTTTCGGTATCGCTGTGGGTGCTGTAGCGGTGTCCGCGCGTGATAAGTTGCTCGCGCAAGGCCAGATGGTTGTAAATCTCGCCGTTGAACACAATCCAGAGCGTGCCATCTTCATTTGAAATCGGTTGATGTCCGCCGGCAACGTCGATAATGCTGAGGCGGCGCATGCCGATGCCCAGAGGGCCGTCCGTATAAAAGCCTCCGTCGTCGGGCCCGCGATGGATGATGACGCGGCACATTTCGCGCAGAGCCGAGGCACTTGCCCGCGCGTCCCGTCCGAATTCAAGAATGCCAGCGATGCCGCACATTAATGTTTCCCCGCGTAAGTGGACGCGCCACCCGTCAGCTGTTCAAACAATGGGGTAAGTGAAAACTCGCCCGGCACTGCATTCAACACGGAATCCTGCCCTCTCCATTCGAAAAAGCCGGATGCCCCCTCCATTTTCAGCAAAGGCCGCCCCTGCCAGGCGACTTGCGTCCCGCCGATTATGACCAGGTGTATGAGCTTCTCTTTTTCGATGCGGCAATACAGCACGCGCGCATCCGAAGACCACGGGCCAAAACTCCACGCCTGATCGCCAAGCGCAAAAAAGAATCCTTGGCTCTGGTCATGACAGTCGAGTTCGTACACCTGCACCGCGGCTTGCGCCATGCTGACCAGGCGCGGTGCGTCCTCCTGGCAGATTGCAACGCTGTGGGGCACCAGCACCGTAGCCGTCTCCGCCGGCAGCAACACGCTCGCATGGCATCGTACCAACGGCGCGGGCTCGAACGCACCATAAGCGGGCGAGAGCAGAGTTTTCGTAACTTTCGTCCCCATATGCCAGACCGTATCTTCCGGCACGATGAGGGTCAGGCATGATTCATCCGACGCGGCGCCAGCCTTCGATACTTCCACCCGTCCCGTGCCGGCTCGAACGTCGAGATCGGGCGCGAAATGCCACCGAATCTCCAGTTCATGCTCCTTCTTGCCGAGCGCAATATCGCGTATCAGCCACAGACCGCCCGCACCTCTTAGATTCAGCACCTGCCGCCGGTGCAAAACCGGATCGGCCAGCCGGGCATATCCATTGTGGATGCCCACAAAGTAAGTAAAGCTTCTCCCCACGACCCAGTTTTCCGCTCGCGTGGTCGGAATGTGAGTCCAAGAGAAAGGTTCATCCGCAACCGCCTGGTCGACTCCATCGACGCGCACTGTGTTGTGCGCACCCGTGCCGCGAAACGAGTCCCGGTCCGCCGGATCCTTCGAGATATAGACGCCGCTCCCGGCGTCCACCAGCCAGCGCCGTCCATTCATGGTGAGCCGCAGGCTGAGTGCGTCGGCATGTCCGTGCCCGGAGCGGCCGACACCTTGCGGACCGGCATCAACAACCATCGCCTGCGCGTAGGGCTGTGAATCCGCCAGCACGTAAAGGCCGCCGTCGGGAAAAGCGACGGAATGCGTCGTCGGGCTGGGTTCTGCTTTCGAGAGTTCCTCGACCGCCTGATTTCCAAACAACCAGATCGCTTCTTCCGTCAATTGCGCCGCAGAAAATTCCCGGGAATAGAGCACGGCGCCGAGCGCCAGCGGATCGGTCATATGCCCGGTCTCGTTGCGCCGCGGATTCCACAACCGCCCGCCATCGTCATCGCCGAAGCCTTCCGCCGGTCCTGCCTGCGCCAGTGCCGCCACTACATCCAGCATTCGCCCGAGTATCGAGTCATACGCCGGCGGAATTTCCATTCCATTGCGGGCCGCGAGCAGTCGTGAATATAGAAAAAAGTCGAGTGCATAAACGTGGTAGTACAGCGATTGCTCGAAGTAAATGCCATCCGGACGCACCTGCCGCCCCGCTTCGTGTAGCACGATCTTCCACCCGGATTGCTTCCAGCGCGCGGCTCGCGGCATTTGCGGATACAAAGTGCCCAGAAAGAACAGCGCAACCGCTTCGCCCAGTAGGTGCGTGTTGGGAGAAAAATAAGTGGATAGATAGCGCTCGATGTAACGCCCGTGAAAGGCCAGGGCCGGCGCCAATTCCGCACGAAAATCCGCGCACTCCGGCGTTTCAGCGAGCAACTGGTCCACCCAGATCCAGGACAAACTGCGGAAAGCAACTTCCAGCGTGCTTGCCCAGTTGATCCCCAGTGGATACGGATTGGCCTGGGTCCAGCTTTGCCACTGTGCCATCAGTTCGTGCGCGTACTTCTCGCGTCCACTCAGTAATCGTGCTTTGGCCAGCGTCACCAGGTGCTGGTGCCGGTTCAGTTCCCACGTGATCTTGTGGTCGCCGACCACGGAAAAATCGAGGAAAGGAATCTTCAACCATGGATCGAGCGGCGCGCGCTTACAGTGCACAGGATCGAGATGCCAGTCGATGTCTTTGCCACTGCCGCCGTCAAAATTGAAGCAAAGATTTTCGTAGCCCAGCAGGCGAAAACGATGGCCGCAGATTTCATCGGCCTCGCGCAAAATTGCGGTCGCTTCGCCGGGGAGGTGTTGGCGCAACAACTCCGCGCGCTCTGAAATTTCACCACCAGAAAAGAAGAATTGCCCCGGTAGCGATGTCGAGTTTTCAGTCAGGCGAATCGGCTCGTTCCGCATGCCCATCCGGTGCATGAGCAGGTCGCACTGCTTGTGGAACTCTTGGCTGGCGCGCACGCGCACCTCTTCCCAGTCCATCCGGGATACGCGCGCCAAATTCGTTTGCCATCCAGAAGCCATCAGGTTCCTTTATCTTACATGCTGAAAAGATGGCTCTCGACCTACCGGTTACCGTTGTGGCACTCATCGGTCCCCAAACTCTGATCAAGGCTCGGCGCCCTTGCGGTACGCTTCAGCGTGGGGCAATTTGCCTCAACAAAGTTCCACATGGTGGAAATAGTTGTCCACTTTTTGCCCCACGGCCGGACGAAACTCCAGATCGTCCCAAGGATATCCCATAAGAGATTGATAATACATAAGTTGCTCACTGTGTACGGTGCGGCTACGGGCCGCGATGGAGAGCCGTTTGCTAACGCCTAACTAGGGATTGGTATAGTTCATAGTGCCAGCCAGTAATCCCGGAAACTCGATTGCCAGGAGAACGCGCTTGGGCTTGTCGGTTAGCATTTTTGGGTTGGGATACGTCGGATCCGTCTCGGCCGCCTGCTTTGCCTCCATGGGCCACAAAATCATTGGCGTCGATGTGAGCCGCGCCAAAGTTGAGATGATGGATTCGGGTCGCACCCCGATCATCGAGGCGCGCATGACCGAGATGGTGGCGGAAGCGCACCGAGCCGGCCTGCTGCACGCGACCACCGATGCCACGGCAGCTGTGTTGAATTCCGAAGTCTCGTTCGTCTGCGTGGGAACGCCCAGCCTGAAAAATGGGAAGCTCGATCTCAGCCACATTGAGCATGTTGCCAGGGAAATCGGCACCGCTATCCGCCAGAAAAAATCGTCCCACGTTTTTGTTCTCCGCAGTACGGTCCTGGCTGGAACCACAGAAATGGTCGTGCTCCCGATTCTCGAAAAGGAAAGCGGCAAGAAGTGCGGACGGGAGTTCACCGTTTGCTACAACCCGGAGTTCATGCGCGAAGGCAGCGCGGTCGCCGACTTCCTCAATCCTCCCTACACCATTCTTGGAGCGAGCGACACCCAACACCTCGCGCCGCTGCGCGAACTATACAAGAACACTCCCGGCACGCTCTACGAGACGACCATTCCCGTCGCCGAGATGGTGAAGTATTTCTCCAACTGCTATCACGCGCTGAAGGTCGGCTTCGCCAATGAAATGGGAACCATGTGCAAACATCTTGGCGTCGACGCGCACGCGGTCACCAAGATTTTCACCTCTGACACCAAACTGAACATTTCTCACGCCTATCTTTCCCCGGGCTTTGCCTTCGGCGGTTCCTGCCTTCCAAAGGATCTGCGCGCCATCACCTACAAGGCCAAAGAACTCGATCTCAAACTGCCTTTGCTCGAATCGCTCATGCCGAGCAATGCCGAGCACGTCGATCGTGCTGTGGAAATGGTGATGAGCACAGGCAAGAAGAAAATTGCCCAGCTTGGCTTGAGCTTCAAAGCCGGCACCGACGATCTGCGCGAGAGTCCACAGGTGCAATTGATCAAGCGCCTCATGGGCGAAGGCCTCGAAGTTAAAGTATGGGATGAGGATGTCTCTCTGGGCCGCCTCGCGGGTTCCAATCGCCAATACATCGAAGAAGTTATTCCGCATATCGGATCGGTCCTCTCGGCGGACCTCGAAGGGGTACTGCGCACTGCGGAAGTCGTGATCCTGGGCAACAAATCGGCGAGTAAAGAGCAACTCGCCAAGTATCTGCGGCCCGAGCAGATCGTGATTGATCTCATCCATCTCGATAAAACGCAGCGGCCGGAAGGTGCTCGAAAGTATGAAGGGATTTGCTGGTAGGACTTAACTGGATAAAGAATGAAGCTTCATCGCATTGACATCAAATCCGCCGACTGGAAGCGCCTTGACGGTTTTGCCGACCGCACTGTCTTCCAGACGCGCGAGTGGCTGCAATTTGTCGCCGAGTCGCAGAAGGCCCAGCCCGTGCTCGCCGAACTGCGCGAAGCGAACGACATCCTCGGATACTTCACCGGCCTCACGTTCTCGAAGTTCGGCATGAAAGTTCTGGGCAGTTCTTTTCCCGGCTGGACGACTCCTTACATCGGCTTCAATCTCAATCCCGGCGTCCCGCGCCGCGCCGCGCTTGAGGCCCTGGAAAAATTTGCCTGGGACGATCTCCAGTGCTTGCATCTGGAAGTTTCTGATCCGAACTTTACCTTCGAAGACGGCGAGATCGCCGGATTCAAAACCGAGTATTACGGTTCCTATCGCACCGATCTCACGCGCTCGGAGGAAGAGTTGTTCAACGGCATGGAAAGCTCCTGCCGCCGCTGCATTCGCAAGGCGGACAAAAGCGGCCTGAAAATCGAAGAGGCCCACGACCTCGCCTTCGCCGATGAATATTACGAGCAACTCAAGGACGTTTTTGCCAAACAGTCCCTGGTTCCCACCTATTCCGTGGAGCGTGTCCGTTCTCTCGTCCGCAGCGTTGCGCCGAGTAGCAACGTTCTGTTGCTTCGCGCGCGCGATCCGGAAGGGAAGTGCATCGCCACCGGAATCTATCCCGGCTTCAACCAGATCGCGGAGTTCTGGGGCAACGCGAGTTTCCGCACCTATCAGAACCTGCGCCCCAACGAAGCCTGCCACTGGTATGCCATGCGCTACTGGAAAAAGCGCGGCGCTACCATCTTCGATTGGGGCGGCGAAGGCACGTATAAAGAAAAGTATGGGTGCACGCCATATCGCGTGCCCTGGTTCACCAAGTCCCGATATCAGATCGTGGGCAAGTTGCGCAACGAAGCGCGCAACATGTTTGCGCGCAAACAAAAGTTCCTCGGATGGCTGCAGGGCAACCGATCCGCGGCCGAACGCAGTCCGGCCGAGGAATAAAGGGGAGCAACAATGGCGTTCCTGGTTCGCAGGACATTCCGGCATCTATCGCGGGTTCACGACGTGCTGTTTCGGCGCACGCTGCTCGAGCGCGAAATTACCATTTTCGATGACGACGTGTTCCTCACTTCCTACCCACGCTCCGGCAACACCTGGACGCGTTTCCTGGTAGGCAATTTTGTGAATCCAAACGAGCCGGTCACGTTCCTGAATGTCGAACGCCTGGTTCCAGATATGTACAAGACCGCCGACTGGGTTCTTCGCCGGCTGCCGCGCCCGCGGGTGCTCAAAAGCCACGAGTGCTTCGATGCCCGCTACCGGCGCGTCATTTACATTGTGCGCGACCCCCGCGATGTCGCCATTTCCAACTATCACTGGGAGATGAAGCTGCGTTCGATCCCCGAAAACTGTCCCATGGAAGAATTCGTTCCCCGCTGGATGGACGGCGAATTCTGGCGGCGCATTGGTTCCTGGGCCGACCACGTCAACAGCTGGCTGGCCACGCGCCAGGGTCAACCGAGCTTTCTCTTGATGCGATATGAAGATCTGCAAGCGAATCAACAGCGCGAACTGGCGCGCGTTGCTGAGTTCATGGGCCTCAATCCTGACCCGGAGCGCATCCAGCAAGCCATCGAACGAAGTTCCGCCTCCAATATGCGCAAAATGGAAGAGACACAAGGCAAGAAGTGGGTCGCCACATTCCATACCCGCTCGGATAAGCCTTTCGTCCGCAAAGCGTCCACCGGCGGATGGCGAGCCGTTCTCCCTGAGAAAACTGTGACTTACATGGAAGCCCACTGGGGGCCGCTTGTGAAACAGCTTGGGTACAGGCTGTCTACCGAAACGAAAAAAGAACCGTCAGAAGTTACTCACGTGCAGGTGCCTTAGAAGTTTGCCGGCAGCCCGTCTCCATCGGCGCGCGTCAGATGCATTCGCGGACGCACTTCTTCGAACGGAGAGAGCAGTTCCGCCAGCTTCTTAGAAGCGGCGAAAAGAAAATTTGACGGTCCCGGCAGATAGCCCGCGGCCTTGAAAGCCTCGCCCCATGCCCGGTGACTCTGATTGCTCAGGATCAGGTCGAAGCCCTGCCGCTCCAATTTCTGCGTAGCGCCCCGCATCACCGAAAGCAATTCTCCCGGAAGCGCGAAGCAGTCGACGACCGAGCCGACGCGCAGGTTGCCGTACTTCGCGTCCTGGCGACGTTCGCCCACGACCGCCCAGCCAATCGCGACGCCATTGCGCTTCAAGACCAAGCGCGTGAGATGCTTTAGCGCGGGAGGATACAAAGTGTTCAATGTTTCGGCATCCCGCACTGCCGTGAACGAGCAAGTCTGACGTGCCTGTTCCCAGAGAGATTGCAAGCCCATCGCGTCGGCTTCGAAGCTTGCGACTTCGCGGCACTCGGTTGCTGGCGACCGGGGAGCGAGTAGAGCGCGATAGCCACGGAACAGTTTAGAGGCTGCCCACCCGGCGCCGCTGTAGGCTGCGATGTCCATCAGAAACTTTCGTGACCGCGACGAACGCAGCGTCTGCATGTTTCTGAGAAAGCGCGAGGGATTCACGATACGAAAGAAGAACGGCACCAGACTATGCGCCCATCCCAGGCGAAGCAGCATCCGCGGCAAGGGACGGTCGTATCCGCCCATGCCGAGACAGTAGAGCAGGGGCGCGCGCAGCATCGCGTCGCGCAGCAGCAGTGTGCCCACCATGGCGTGGGCTTTGTTGACGATGCCCTCAGACAGCGGATGGTGATAGTAAGCGATGGAGCGAGTCTGTCCATCGGGGAAAAAGAAATCCTGGGTCTTGAGTGCGTAGCCGCCGCGCACGATTCCGTCGTCGATGGCGACGAAAAACTCGTTGTAGATGCGGGACTCCCCGCGTCGCGGCAGCCAGCGCGGCTCGGCCCAGCGATAGAACACCATGTTGTCGTCTTCGCCCGCCTGCCGCAGGCGCTGATTGAACTCCGCGACCGCGGGCTCGTGCTCGGAACGATAAGGCTGGATGACGATGGCCATGAATGGAAATTGTGAGCGTCTCGACCGGCCAGCCCGTGAAGGGGCGTCCAATTTCGACAAACTTACGGCATCGCTAAAGCGATGCCCCGATACGAACCCTAGCGCGCGGCCGACTGCAGCTTCTCGACCAGCGCTACGATCGCGCCGACGCTCTTCATCTGCTCGATATCTTCGGGCGCGAGCTGCATTCCAAATTTCTCCTCGATGGCCAGAACCAGATTTAAATGCTGCATGGAATCCCAATTCTCGATCGTCTCCGGCGAAGACTCCGCTGTAATCTTACCCGCCGGAACTCCAAATATGTCGCTGGCGACGCTCCTCACCTGCTCAAACGTACTGGCCGTCAATTCTTTCCTCCGACTGTAGTCTCTGTCGCGACTTTCAGCTTAATCCAATCCGGACAGTGCAGCGTGGAACTCTTCAGGTCGAGCGCCCACAGAGAACCTTCGCAACTGGTTGCCTGCAACTCGAAGCCTTGCTGCTCATAGAAATCGCGCGCCGGAGCATTCTTCTTGGTCGGCAGAAACCAACCCTCTAGCCGCTTGCGTCCGCGCTGGGCTGCACTTTCAGCGAGATGAGCGAGCAATGCGGTCTCGACCGTCCTTCCGACGACGCGGCAGCTCAATAGGAAAGTATCGACTTCGCACTGTTCACCTACATCGTGCGTGATCGCAACCCCGACTAGGCCGTGGTCGCCGAAACGGTCGCGCACTTTGATCAAAAATATGTGCCAATCCGGTTTCTTAGCCATATCCGCGATCTGCGTCTCGGTGTAACGCCGGGTAGTCAGGTTGAACTGGTTAGTTTTCTGCGTCAGTTGCGCGACCCGCGCCAGCGTCAGGTCCGATACGGGTTCAAGTTCGGCTTCCTGCTTGAGAAAGCGGAAGAAATCTTCCTTCGATTGAAAAGTCTGCTCAGCGCCGGCGCGCTGCTTCTGCACGGCATACATCTCGGTGCGCTGCTGGTCTTCGTCCGAAAGCGCGAGCCGCTCAAAGGCCGCGCAATTCCTAACGGCAGCGGCATACTCCAGCGGATTCTTCGGCAGATCAATCACGGTAACTTCGGGAAGCGCGGCGCGAACCTGCTCGCGCTCGGAAGGATTGTCGTCGAGGAAAGCGAGCGAATCGATGCCCACGTTCAGTTCCCCAGCGATCGCGCGCAGATTTTGCGCCTTGTCGGTCCAGTTGATACGCATGGCAGCGAAGTTTTTCGCGCGCACGAGCATACCGGGATGCTTCTCCAGCGCTTCCATGGCGTCGTCGAGATTGTTCTTGCTGCACACAGCCAGCAAAATTCCTTTGCGCGACAGATCGAGCAAAGCGCGGTGCAAGGCCTGATAGGCCGCGCCCGGATATTCGGGACCGATTTTAATGCCGGCCATTCCGTCTTCGCCGATCACGCCGCCCCAAAGTGTGTTGTCGAGATCAACGACCAGAACCTTGGCGGTGCGGCCGCTGAGCGGCACGATGAAACGCATCCACTCGTGCGCCATTTGAAGAAGATAGCCGGCGGCAATGGGAAGCCGCGCCGTCAGCCACTTGCGCTCGTCGTGCCAATGCTCGCTGCCGTGGCGCGCCACCAGCGCGTCGTAGTCGAGGGTGTACACACCGTGAAATCTTGCGGCGATGCGTCGCAGCTCAAGGTTGATCTGCCAGATGAGTCCGGACTGTCCCGTCTCGGTTTGGCTGTCAAGGATGCCGAGGCTCGGAGTGGAGGGACGTTCGAGGGAATGAATGATCAGCGCCGCTTGGCTGTATTTTCGAAACGCGCCGATCCACTGCTCATACCCGCGAACCACGCGTTCGGCCGTTTTTTGCGCCGCTTCTGACGCGAGATCGGCGAAGTCACGCCACAGCTCAGGCGCGGCCTGATCAGTGCGTACCGCCAGCACGGCAGCGTTCGGCGCGAAATGATAGAGCGAACTCTGGCCGTCGAGCAGGTCCTGCACGTAAGTGTTGAAATCTCCGACGTGGACTTCGAGGTCGATACCGCACGCGAACGCTTCCGCCCGCAGCAGCGGCACAATGGGCTCGACGGTGAACGAACGCAGAATTGCCACCTTGAATTTTGTAAGAGCGAGTTTGTGGCGCGTCTTATTTTGCAACTCGTCCAACCGCGACGTTACGAAGCTTGCCGTGCCAGACGCGGGATCACGCCGCCAAAGTTCCGCCAGCCGTCGCGAGGCAAGATCGAAAGCACCTCGGGCGATCAGGCTGTCGACTTCGGCACGCAAGTTCGCGGGATGGTGCTCGCCAAGCGTCGGATTGGACATCGAATCGGACATCTATTTAGAAATCAAATCAGCGTTCCAGATACTCGATCAGCAGACGGTTCCGGGTGTAGATCCAGGCGATGCGGCGGCCGCCGAACGCGACGGCCGGCATAGGTTGCCGGGTGACGATCGCTCCCAGCGACCGTGCGCTGGCGAGTGCCTGTTCGAGATTATCGACGACATAGCAAACGTGGTGCAGACCTCCTCCTTTGGCGGCAAAGGAGTGCACAGGCGATTGCTCGTCGGCTGGTTCCACCAGTTCCCAGAGCGGATCGCCCGCGCGCCGGTTCTTCAGGAACGTGACGCGAACGCCCTGGTTGGGGTCATGAAAAACCTGCTCATCCCAATCAGCCTGTAACACGCTGGCAAAGCCCTGCACGGAATTCGCAATCGAAGCCACGACAAAGCCCACGTGGTGAAACGCGCCTTCGGGCTGCCAGGTTAGTGAAATCGCATTCATCGTTAGGAGCCCGTAGTCAAAATCCGATCTCTTGTGTTCTTCAGGACCGGACCGACTCCGCCACCTGCACCGGTTCCTCTTCCAGTTCGAGCGCCGACAGGTTCGCGAGCCGGCCGACGGGCGTATACAACTTCAGCCACAGCTTACTGCCAAGAAATGAGGGATACATTCCGCGCATCCACCAATGCCGCAAGCTGCGGCGGCGCTCAGCGGCGGGCAGCGACAGTTCGTAGCCGTTTTCCTCGAGGCACTCGCCCACTGTCCCTTCAATGGCCGCGACATCGGCACGCGCCAGGCGTTCCTTCCAGCGGCCGAGCGCATTCGCTGTTTCTTTCGCGCCTTCTTCTCGAAACGAAGAATTCGTCTCCGACAGGCGGCCCAGGCTGACGCGCTGAATCCGATCATAGTCCAGATCGTGATCGATAAAGCCGCCGAGTTTGCTTAGCGTTTCGCGCGGGTTGGTGATCAGGTCTTCGTAGCGAATCTCAATATAGTCGGCAGGGAACTTGCGGCCATGGCCACGGCCTTTGTGGACCATCCACTCCCAATACAGCGCTGTCGCAACCAGACTTTCGGTCGGGTCGCGGTCCCAGGGCAGAGGAGTGAAGCCACCCATCTTCTTGAGCGAGAGCGCAATGTCGCGTCCGTCGCGGATGATGTGCACAAACAGCGCGTTCGGTATATCACGCTTCACGCGCTCGACGTGCAGCACATTGTCAGGATCGTACATCGCCCAGCGCTGCATGTGTTGGCTGCGAGCCACCTCGTCCATGACGACGCGGATGAAATCTCCGCCATTGCGGCACTCGTTCAGGATGCGCGCCGACAACGGTTCGACATCGAGTCCGGTGCGCCGGAACCCCTTGCTGTGGAGCCAGGCCTCGACGATCTGTTCCCGGTGCGCTCGGCTCTTCATGGAGCCGAAGCGGGGAATCAGAATCTTATAGATTGGCAAATAGCCGCGGTAGATGGCAAACCCGCCGGAGGACAACAACATGTCGTAAAGCAGGTTCGTCCCAGAGCGGTGACAGCCCATCACGAAGACGGGAGCATGCTTGCGATCGCTGGGGCGGTTGGCGGGCACCGTAAAAATCTTATCACGCGAAGGAAGGGTGGCACGTTTGAAGCCATTGTCAGAAAAGGGGTTACGGAAGTCACCACAGTGCCGCGGGCGCGGCTCATGTACACTTTTTGTCTGGAGAAACCATCATCATGAGCGAAACGGCGCAGATGGCGGATACGCCGAAGGACTGCTCGCGGTACGGCTGGGTATTGATCGCGGTGGGAGCGGTATTTCGGATCGTTTCGTTCTTTTTTTCGGCGAATAGCGGCGGTGATGCTTGGGCGCGGCTGACGCTGGCGGCGGAATGGATGAAGCATCCGGTGTTTAAGGTCGGGTATGGGGCGTATCCTCCGGGGCATTTCTGGCTGATCGCATTGTTCACGCTCGTCTTTCATAATGTGGTGTTCGCGGGCCGGTTTCTGAGCCTGCTGACGGGAATTGGATCGCTGTACATGGTGTGGCGGCTGGCGCGAAATCTCTATGGAGAGCCGTCGGGCGTTCTGGCGCTGGCGATTTTCGCGTTCTACAGCCTGCATATTGGGTACAGTACGACTTCGTCGGCTGAGGTCAGCTACCTATTTTTTCTGCTGGCGGGCCTGATGTTGTTCTTTGACTACTTCCGCGACCAGTCCCGTCCGCTGGGGAGATTAGCTTTGGGGGGGCTGAGTCTTTCGGTGGCCGAGTCGATCCGCTTGGAGGCTTGGGCGATTTTCTTTGGCTTGGGAATTATCCTAGTTTTTTTTGAGTATCAGGATCATGCGCCTCAGACGGGATGGTTTTCGCGCTGCTTGAAACCAGTGCTGACGCTGGGGCTGACGGCAGGAGCGTGGCCGATTGTTTCGATGGTGTACAGCGCGGTCGTGTTTCACGATCCGATGTGGGTACTGACTCGGCACAACACCGTGGTCACGGGATGGTTCAAGGCTCATCCGGTGCCGCTGGGCTATCAATTGGCTTTGGGTCCGGGGGCGCTGCTGATCAGCCTATCGGCGCTGGCGGTGGTGGCAGCGCTGTATGGGTGGTGGAAGTCATGGAGCACACGGCTGCCGGCGGCGTTTGCGGCTTTGACGGCGTTCTTTGCCCTGGTTCAGAATTACGAGATCGCGACGGGGAAGTTGCTCGCGATGGCGCGGTACACGTTGACGCTGGGGGCGATGCTGGCCGTGATCGCGGGCTTTGGCTGGGAGAGCTTGCGTGCGAAGTTCATGGCCGGGCGGTTGCGGCTGGCTTACGGGCTGATGATTGCGTTCCTGGTGGCGAATCTGGGCATGGTCTTTCTTCTCAGCGAGCGTCCCAACCGGTTTTCGTCGAAGATGGCATCAGTTTCGCCACGTTTGCAGTACTCCCCGCACATTTTGGGCGTAGCGCACTACCTGCGAACCCACATGGGGGCCGAAGATGCGGTCGTGATCGATAACTACAACGAGGAATCGAATGTCGTCGGGCAAGCATCGGCTCTGCCGCTGGACCCCGGAAAGCGAGCCTTTTTAGCGAACACCAGCTACGACGAAACCGTCGACCAGTACATCACCCGCGAGAAGCCCCGATTCGTGGTGTACTCTGACCAGGGCACCCTGCGCCACTGGCTGAATCTGCCGTCGCAATGCGGAAACGCAAGAATCGAGGGCATGGACTACCAGTGCACCTTCGCGAATCCTATCTACCGCGTCTATCAACTCACGGAGCCTGACAAGAATTGATATTTCCGGCTTAGCGCACACCTCGGATCCCGGCCAGCACAGCATCGACATCGGCCCCGGGATCGCGGCGATCAGTGGCTTTACCCTTGAATTTGCTGTTGGCGGCCAGATGATAGTCGCCGTCCAGGCCGCCGTTCAGCTTGACGAACCCGACCGTATCCAATCCGTCTGTGAAGAAGTTACCCTCCGGCCAATCCGGGCGTTGGCCGTGGATGCTGGCTCCTCCTGCCAGCACGTTCCCTTTGAACACGCTGCCCGATTTCCAGCAAGCCTCGATCCGGCTCCTTGGAGTCGCTCCCATGAAATTAGCGCAATTAACCTCCGGCGTGCCACCCAATGGCCACATGCCCCAGAGGCCAACATCGCTAATGGTGTTCGTCCACGCGATGTTGTACATCTGCGGAGTGTCCGCATCCTTCGCAGGAGGGCCCTGAAGGATCATGAGATCCTTTGGCCTTGACATGGAAATGTAGGTGATGTGGTTGACCGCGACATCGTGCATCACCGATTCTTTGGGGGACCCGCCCACTGCGCCATTTAGCTCATTCAACGCCCCGCCGCAACCCTTGCCGCACTCGGAATAACGAAGGCCCTCGGCCACGACGTCATGAATGGAGTAGCTGTTCCCCGGCGAGGGTTTCACCAGATCCAGAATATTGGCGATTTGAAGCACCTGGTTTACTTTCCGGACCCACACATAGCGAATCGTCACGTCGGTAACGGCGCAGTCCGGACACATGACCAACCCTAGGGCTTTCTTGGCGGTGTTGCGCGGGGTTAGCAAGATGGCCGGTCCGGACTGGCTGAAGCCTGCCCAGCAGTTCTCAAGGTAGTTGGCTTCGAACAGCACCCTGCGCGCGTTCTTGAGCTCGAACAGATTTTTCACGATCGGCGTCGGCTCGCGGTGATCGGGGGAGTTCGGGTTCCAGAACATGGGCTTGAACAGGTGGTTGCGTCGAATCTCGACGTCTTCGGGACGAATCTTGGCAGCGGCGCCTCCCAGGAAGAAGTTTTGTCCGCTGGATTCGAGATAGTTGTCGACGATCTTCAGCGCGTGGGTCGGCAGGTCGCCATTGCCCCCGCCGACCGCCGTGGCATCCGTGCAACTTCCCGTCCGGGCGGTGCAAGTGAAGCTGTTGAAATAGGAGTGAATGACAGCAATGTACGTGGACCCGTTGATGCCGAGCCCATGTCCGAGCTCGATTCCGTCGGTGCCATGGACCCAGTTCCGGTCGAAAATGAGATGATCGGCTTCGTTGGTGAATAGCAAACGAGCAATTTTCTTGTCCGCGACGGGGACCCACTCGATCCCAATGAAGCGATAGTGATCGCCAAACTCGATGCCGGTTTCGGGTTTGACCGCAATCGTAGCCATTAGTCTGGCAGGACCTCCGGCGGGCTGAGCGAACGGTGGTCTGCCGGGCAGGTTAGCAACCCCAGCCCATGCGGGAGAGATCCGCGTACCCTCGGGTGGCAGCTTGGAGTCGGGGGTGTCGGTTCGCACCGTGATGTAATGATTGTCGTCGCAATTTTTCCGCGGAAAGCTCTTCATCGGGTACACTGCGCCCGCGGCAAGCAACAAGGTGTCCCCGCACTTGGCGCCGTCGAGCGCCTCCGTCAGATCCGAGTTGGTTCCCACATGGATTTGTTTCCCGGGAGAAGGCGTGCCGTCAAGTCCCGTGTAATAGCATGTCTTTGGCAGTTCGGCGGGACCATCTTTCGCGCCAAATTTTGCGATGTTGCCTTTGTCACAGTATGCGTTTTCGCCCTCAGGCGGAATGGACGCTCCGGTAATCCGGGCCGGTTCGGCAGCCTTCGCCATTACGCTCGGACCGGACTGTCCCCACGCCGCCATCAGCGGGACCGCGAGCAACAGTGCCAGTAGAGCGATTGGTCGGCGAGCCGGTGACGCTGGTTCGGCAGAGACACGAAGCTTGGGCTGTGGAGAGTGAAAGAAAGGCATACTCCTCCTTGGTGGATACTGCATGCGGCTGCGCTGGCCAGAAACGAAAGAACGGGTGACGGCTCGCTGTGAGGAGGATTATACAGCGGAAGAAGTGCAAGTTGAGCGCGAGGAAAAATGCAGTGCGGGCCGATGAACCGGCCCGCACCCCAGATTGCATTACCCCACGACAGGGCTGCTCTGTCTCCGAGCAGTCTTTCAATATTTCCTCTATGACGTTACGGGGCGGCGTGCGCCGACAGTGTGTCCAAAATCACGACGTCGCTGCGGCAACTGTTCGCACCGATGTTGCGCAAGACCGCCGTGCCATACGTAACGCTATTTCCTACCGTTTGGTCCCAAGTCACCGTCACGCCACTTGTTCCCGCCGTAGTTGTTTGGTAGATAAAGCTGCCGGTGTTGCCTGTGACAGGGAGCACGGTGTCGCCAACATTGAGCGGTTGCCCCGGTACCGGCTTGTACATCCCACGCAGCTTGTTCTTGCAAACGCTGCTCGCTGTCGATTTGTCTCCCCGAGTACCCATCATATCTGTGCCGAAGGCCATCAAATCGCCTAATGCTGAGACAACGCCGATCGCATTTTGGGCTGAAAAATAAGGGCTGGAACTCGTGTTAAAAGAGTGGCCGAAGCGATAAAGCGTGTTCTGCCCGTCTGACGAGACTGCGCATATCTCCGCGTAGCAGGGGGCAGTGTAGCGCGTGTACCAATCCGGAACATCTGTCGTTGACATGAATATGGGTGTCAGGTCAGCCGTTCCAGAGTTTCGATAGGTGCCGTGACTATCGTCTATCAAGCCGACGTCTAACATTCTGACTCCCGAGTTCATGGTGCCGTTGATCACAGGAGACGAATACGCAGACGCTCTCCACGTACCCCCCCAGTATTTCGAGAGGTAGCCCTGTGCCGTATGTCCATTGCAGGCCACGTAGGCGGTGCAGGGCGCGACGAGCGTGCCTGTGGTGTCGAAAATGTAGGCTGCCGGATACGCCTCGGTTCGGCTCCAGGCGGTACCCAGAGTGCTTGTTGGAATCTTCCCCGCGTTGCCGTTGACCAGAGAGGTATAGTAAAAAGCTGGATTTCCATAAACCACGACATCATTGATGGAGTAAGTGAAAGCGGCGTTCCACACGCCGTTGCCGCCTCCGATTCCGTAAGACCAAGTCGCGTTCGATATCTGACCGCTCAGAGTCCCGGAGTTGTAGTTGCCGGCTGGGTTCGTTCCTTCCGCGCCATGCGGAGCAATCACGACGTATTGGCCATTCTGCGTCTGTGAAAAATCGTGCATCGTGTATCTGTCGGGTAACAGGCACGGGTACGTGATCGGTCCGCCATTCGCGGCACGGGTACAGGCGATGTCGTCGTTGGTCGTAGTCAGTCCAGCGGGAGCGGAGTTTCCTGTGCCCTGGTAAATCTTGCCAATACGCGTGTTGATCCGCGTGCAGCCCTGCGACGGCCGGTAGATCACGATGTCGAAGCCTGTCTCTTGCGCGCCCACCGCATCGATATTCGTCCAGGTAACGCCGCCATCAATTTGCTTGCAGCCCGCCGTCTGGCACCAGACCACTGGCCCGCTGCTGGTCGGGCCGGTTACTGCCGTCGCCTGAAATCCATACCTTCCGGCATTGTTGCTTTGGGGGAGGATGAAAGACTCATTCACGGTTGGCCTCCAGGATGCAAGCCAATCCTGGCCACCCGCCATGCCATAAGCTACCGACCCATCATCGGCAACCGCAAAGGTGCTTGTCCAGCTCGCCGCATAGCTCGCCGGGAGCACACTGCATGCAACCGGAGTATCGGAAGTGAAATTTACATAAGGAGTACGAAGTAAAGGCCCGGGGCCGGTCCACGCTGAACAGCCGGGATCTTGAGTGGACTTGCAAATTCTCACAGTACTGACTTGGGTTGGGGGATTACCGCGTTCGTAAAGAAGATTGGGCTCGGAGGATACTCGGCTGAAATCCCAATCTCCATTTTGTGCGAGATGGTACGTGTTCGTCGGACTTTGGCTGCCTATCCCGCTGTTAGTTACACAGGGGATGGTGGCGCAGGTTTTCGCGTGAATGGAACCAGGATTGAGATACAACACCGTCACATTACCATTCTGGTTATGCACCAGAAGCATCTTGCTATCCGCAGAAAAAGCATCCCACTCCCCGGCTGATCCCATAAACCAGGAAGCCGCCCAAGGCGTAGATGAGCCGACGGCGTTAGCCGTGCTCTCATCCGTCGCCATCACCAAATATGCCCCAAAGTCCGGGTCCGTAGCCGTAGAGTTCATGGCCGCTTCTTCGGAAAAGGGCACTGGGTCTGTCGTGCGCAACCGGAAACTGAGCGCGCCTCCGGCCTTCCCCGTAGACGCGCCAGTACAGTTTGATTCGGAACCAGTGACACAATTATCCGTCCTGGCTGAGTACGTGAGGGGAGCCCCTCCTCCGGACGAACCGTTCACGATGACGCTGAAATTTCCGGTTGCCGTCTTGTTGGTGGCATCGGCGACCGTGACCGTGAAGTTGGAAGTACCAGTGGCGGTAGGTGTGCCGGCCAAATCCCCATTGGCATTCATCGCGATTCCTGTTGGAGGCGTGCCTGCAGAAATCTTCCAACTATAAGGCGTGGTTCCACCGGTCGCGGCAAAGACTTCGCTATAGGCTTCCCCCTGCTGGCCTTGGGGAAGACTCTTAGTTGCGATGGTAAGCGACTGGGTACCCGCTGGGTTAACTGTGACTGTGGCGCTGGCGGACTTCGAGAAATCTGCTTTGCTGGTGGCGGTGACGACCACGTTAGTCGTGGCGCTGACCACCGGAGCGGTGTAAAGACCGTTGGCATCGACCGAGCCTGCTCCTGCCGACCAGGTCACTGCAGTATTGGACGTTCCGCTGACCGTGGCCGTGAACTGCTGTTTCTGACTCGAGGGCAACGTTACGGTCGCCGGCGAGACATTGACGGTGATGGTCCCACCGCTGATAAGAAGGCTGAACGTCTGGCTCCCTTGGTCGGGGTGCGGGGTGTCGGTCACCATCACGTCGAACGAGAATGTACCTGCCGTTGAAGGACTTCCCGAGAGCGTTCCCGTGGTTGTGTTCAAACTGATGCCCGGGGGGAGGGTGCCGGCTATAACCGAAAACTGGTAAGGTGAGGTTCCGCCGCCAACCGCGATCACGGTGTTGTAAGGCTGATGGATCGTGCCTGCGGGAACGCTTGCTGGCAGTTGCAGATTCGCGCCCGCGGGTTGTGTCAGCAGACCACACGAAGTGGTCAACAGCGCGACCGCCAGCAGGAGCAGCAGAGTGCTCAGGCGCCATGCCAGCGTGCGCGAGAATCTAAAATGATATTTTAGAAGTGCGCCTTCTATTTCAGACATGGGCCCTCGACCTTACAAAGTTGGGGGACTAGTCGATTGTCCTCAGGCTGAATCTAACGAGGCGGGGCAAGGGTTCCCAGATACCGGTAGTACATCGGGGACGCGTTAGTACATGGGCGCGTGGTATGTACAGATTCGCATGGGCCAAGTGTCCATCGGTGTTCTTTGGGGTAAATCGCTGAAAACAGGCACAGGACAGGCGATGTGGACGGAGACGTTATACCCAGATTACCCACTGTGGAGTTACTTGCGGGGTGCTCTCAGAAAGATCGCGCGCAGGTAATCGTAGGTCTGGTTTCCGAGCACACGCTGCACGCCACGGCGCGCCTCATGCTGAAAGCGCTTCTTCCATAACCCGCGGCCATGGCAGATCGCGCTGAACTCCTCAATGGTGAGATCTCGCAGCACGGCTACGCGGCCGAGTTCATAGGGGCTGGTAGTCGCCGAGTTGGCATGAAGCTGGCTGTTGGCAACGGTTGCAAATCCGGCCTGGCGCGCCACCTGAAGCGTGCGCTGGTCGTAGCGCCCTCCGGGGCAGGAAAAGTGTTCGATGGGATGTCCGACGATGGTTTCGATGCGGAGCTTGGCATCCACGACTTCGTGTTTCAGTCCCGGTTCAAGAAGGTCGGAGAGATACGGATGGGTCATCGAATGGCAGCCGACCTCGAAACCCTGCGCGTCCAGATCACGCACCTGCCTGGCGTTGAGGTAACCGGGAGTGTCCAGAAATCCCGCCGTGAGGTAGAAAGTGGCTTTGAATCCGAACTCGCGGAGCACGGGCGCGGCGGCGATCAGGTCGGTCTCGCAGCCATCGTCAAAGGTAATGCACACGCTTGGTTCGGCCGGATAGCGAAGGGCGTCGCCGACGCTTAGGCCGCGCCAGCCGGATTCTCTCATCCACGCCATCTGGCTCCGGAAGGTTTCGAGCGGCAGAATGTAGCGCACATAGCCGGGCTCAGACTGGCAGAGCTTGCGGCCAGCGAGTTCCAGTTCGTGATACATCAGGAACACAATGCGCGAGGCAGCCATGATGCTTCTGACCTTAGGATTGCTTGTCGCCGCCGATCGTCTGCGAGTGCTGGTCGAGCATTTGGAGCAGCGGATCGCGCAGAAATGGACCCCCCACCAGCAAGCCGGAGATCAGCGGATTCTTCTGGTTGCAGCGCAATGGGGAGTTGTCCAGCTTCAGCACCCAGCCACCGGCGCTTTCAACCAGTGCCGCCCCGGCGGCAACGTCCCATTCATTTTTCGGAACCAGTGTGAAGGTAAGATCGGCGCGGCCGGCAGCAACCAGTCCGAGCTTGTACGCAACTGATCCCATAGGGCGGATGTTGAATTCAGCAGACTCAAACTGCTTCCATTCGCCGCGCTTCACCTCGCTGCGGCTGGCGAGCACGAGCGCGCCATGCAAGTCCTTGCGTTGGCTCGGCTGTGCAGGCTTGCCGTTGTAGGTCACGCCGGTGTCGCGCGATCCGAGAATAAGTTCGTCGGTTGCCGGATTGCAGATTCCGCCAGCGACGGGAATTCCATTTTCCACCATGGCGATCGAAACGCAGAACTCGGGGATGCCTTGCACAAATTCGCGTGTGCCGTCGAGCGGATCGACGATCCAGACGCGCTGTTTGTCGAGGCGGGAGAAGTCGTCCACGGTTTCTTCCGAGAGCCAGCCTTCGCCGGGACGGAGAAGCGTCTTGCGCAGGATGTCGTCGACGGCGCGATCGGCCTCGGTGACGGGATCGTGTCCAACTTTGTATTCGGCTTCAATGGCTCCGGGAGTAAATCGGTTGAGTACCGCCCGCGCAGCTTCGAGTGCGGTGTGAATGCGTTCGAGAGTTTCTTGGGATGAGTTTGAGGTCACTCTGTGCTCCGTAAAAAAGGTCTTAGGTCTCAGTTCTTAGGTTTTAGGTGTCGGGTCTCAGCTCTTAGTTTGAAGTCTCGTGCTCGGTCTGAGACCTAAGACCTGGGACCTAAGACCTGACACCTGACACCTGACACCTGCTCTTTCACGCCCACAGCATTCTTGCTCCCGTCATCAGCAAAACCGTGCACAGGATTCGTCGCAGCCAGAGGACAGGAACGCGTGTGCTTAGATGCGAGCCCAGCATTCCGCCGGGGATCGAGCCGATCAGCAGGGAAACCACCAGGTGGGGATCGACGTTGCCTGCGCGCCAGTGCAAGAGGCTGGTGACGCCGGTCAGAATCACGGCGTGCGTAATATCGGTGCCGACCATGACTTTGGGCACGAACGAATAAAACAAGAGAAGCAACATCATAATGATGCTGCCCGACCCGACCGATGTGATGCCCACCAGAAATCCGCCGACTAATCCGATAACGCTCATGCCGGCAAACGATTTCATGGTGGGCTGCCGCTTGGCAAGATGGTCTTCAATCCGTCCCTGAAACAAGAGCAGCGTAGGAATCAATACCAGCAGCAGTCCCACCGCAGACTTGATGAAGTCGTTGACGCCGTTGCCATAAACGTGGCGCAAGTGCACCAGAAAAGTCACGCCCAGATAAGAGCCGGGCACGCTGCCGAGCGCCATCGCCAACACAACTTTTTTCCGCACCGTACCCTTGCTCAAGTGCATGATACTGGCCGGAATCTTGGTGAAAAAATTGAACATGGCGTCGCTGCCAACGGCAATGATGGGAGGCACACGCAGGCCAAAAATGAGCATGGGCAGCAGCAATACGCCGCCGCCCAAACCCGTTAACCCGATCAGCGTCCCCACGACGAAGCCGATCAGCACTTTGAAGAGCAAGAATTCCATGCCGCCTTTTTTGTTTCTCAGTTCCCAGTCCTCAGTAAAGCAAAATCAGGTTAAGGAACTGAGAACTGCCTCCTAGCTATTACCGTTGGCGCCGACAAAGCCCTCGCGCTCGAGGTGCAGAAGAATGGTCTGCGCCGCTTCTTCGGGGCTCAGTTTAGCGGTGTCAATGACGACTTCGGCAGTGGTCGGCGCCTCGTACGGATCCGAGATACCGGTGAACTCCTTGACGATGCCGGCGCGAGCCTTGGCGTACAGGCCTTTGCGGTCGCGCTGTTCGCACACTTCAATCGAGGTGGCGCAGTACACCAGGATAAACCCGCCGAACGGTTCAATCATCTGCCGCACCGCTTTGCGCGTCGCTTCGTAGGGCGCAATCGGAGCGCAAATGGCAATGCCGCCATTCTTAGTGATCTCGCTGGCGACATAGCCGATGCGACGAATGTTGATGTCGCGATGCTCCTTGGAGAATCCCAGTTCGCTCGACAGGTTCTTGCGCACCAGATCGCCATCCAGCAGCGTAACCGGACGTCCGCCCATTTCCAGGAACTTGGTGATCAGCGCGTTGGCGATGGTGGATTTGCCCGATCCGGAAAGCCCGGTGAAGAAAATAGTAACGCCCTGTTTGTGCCGTGGCGGATAACTGCGGCGCAATTCCTGCACGACTTCGGGATACGTGAACCACGAAGGAATGTCGCGGCCTTCGTTAAGGCGTTGGCGCAATTCCGTGCCCGAGATATCGAGCACCTTAGCGCCCGGCGGCACTTCATCGGATGGGATGTAACGGTCTTCGTTTTGTAGATACACCATCATCTGGAAGGGAACCATGGTGACGCCCATTTCCTTTTCATGCTTCTTGAACAGTTCCTGGGCGTCGTAAGGACCGTAGAAGGGCTTGCCATCGGTGTCTTTTCCAGGACCGGCGTGATCGCGTCCGACGATGAAATGGGTGCAGCCATGGTTCTTGCGAATCAGGCCGTGCCAGATCGCCTCCCGAGGTCCGCCCAAACGCATGGCCAGAGGCAGCATCGATAGCTTGACCGTGCCATGCGGGTACTTCGAAAGCAGCAACTGGTAGCAGCGCGTGCGGACGAAATAATCCACATCGCCCGGCTTGGTCATGCCGACGGACGGATGGATGAGCAGATTCGCCTCCACTTGCTTGGCGGCGCGCATGGTGAGTTCGACGTGTGCGCGATGCATGGGATTGCGCGTCTGGAAGGCCACGACTTTTGTCCAGCCCAAGCGGGCAAATTCGGAACGCAATTCCGCCGGAGTCAGGCGCAGCGCCCGGAAATCATAGTGCGCGTGCGGCTGTAGCTCTTCAATCTTGCCACCCACGTACCAGGGATTCGATTTGTTGATGGCATAATCGGCGCCCGGATGCGCGGCGCTGGTGGAATTGAAAACGGACTGCGCTTCCGCTTTTCGATCAGGCTGCCACACGTCCTCCACGCTGAGCACAGCCAGCATTACGCCTTCGGGATCGCGCAGTGCGATCTTGCTCGAACCCGGCGTCAGTTTCCTGGCAAGGTCCTCGCTGATATCCAGCGTGATCGGTATGGGCCACAGAGTTCCGTTTGCGAGGCGCATGTTGTGGCACACGCCTTCGTAATCGGCGCGGTTCATGAACCCGCGCAGCGGCGAAAAGCCGCCGCTCATCAGCAGTTCCAGGTCACAAAGCTGTCTGGCCGTCAGGTCCCATGAGGGCCAATCTTTCGAATGCGCTTTTAACTCTGCGGCGCGCTCGGCCGGCACTTGCAGCTGAACAAGCTCTCCCCCGTGGGGGGCGATAAGATGACTGGTCGTTACGTTCAAAGCAGTATTCCTCCCGGATGTTCTAACCAAAATTTATGCTGAAATCAAAATCAATTGGGGGGTCCTGAATCTAAGCTCGCCCGATTGGAAGTGGCCCCTCAAGCTACCCGCTGCAGGTAACCGCCGGAACAACAACGGAGCCACCTGAGTCCAGTAGGCCGGTCTTGAAACCTGACCAACTTCATTATGGAACCTGGGAAAGGAGCAATCCGCCTTCCGCAAGCCAGCCGCGGTGCACTTGTAAGCTATTAAAAACAATAGATAAGCATCATTTTACCTCAAAACACGCAGAAGCCCCGGAGGGGTGTGCAATAGGTTGCAACCTTGCGCCCCAAGGGTGGGAAAGGAAAGCGCACAACTGGCGCGCCCCATCGAGGTTTTCGAAAGCCCGGCAAATTACTATGGCTGATCGATACGAACCTTCAAGTGTGGAGGCTCTTTGGCTTCCGTACTCAGTACGGACTGCAATTGCAGCTCAAGCTCCCACAACGTGTGTGGAAAACTTCCGCGCTTCAAAATTCGCCTAGCCTCGGCGTGGAAGTTGCCGCCGCGGTAGGCAGAGAAAACATTCTTGTAGCTGGCGCAGGTGATTTCCGCCGCGGTCGCGGAAATATTCTGGGGTAGCCCGAAGGGAAAAGAGAAGTGCGCAGTCGGGCTCAGCTTCTGCTGAAGATCCTCGCAAGAACCAACGATCTCCTGGCGCAGGAACTCCTCATCGGTTGCGCCGCAATCGGCATGATTGCGGGTGTGGCTGCCGATTTCATAGCCGCAGCGCTTCAGAAGCTCGATCTGCTCCCAGGTATTGGGCGGGAAGCCGGGTTCGTTCAACAACTGGTCGTGGGCAAATTCGCGGCCATTCGAGATGTGTCCGGTCGATATGAAGTATCCGATGGGCAAACCGGTTTCTTCGGTGATGGCGCGCAGGTTCAGAAAATTGTCGGCATAGCCGTCATCGAAGGTGATGGCAACGGTGGGCACGCGATTCCCGCCTTCCCTCACCAGTTTGACAGCTTCGCTGAGGCTCACCACCCGGTAGTGCCGCAGCAGGTAATTCACCTGCCGCAGGAAATAGGCGGTTGAGGTTCCGAAGCGGTGGGGACGGTCAGAAACCAGATGGTGGTAGAGGATCATCACCGGATAATCCCCGCGCCACCGATACTGCCAGTTGCGGAGAGTGACCGGAACGGCATACAGCAGGGACTTAACGAGCAGTTTCCACGCCGGCCACCGGAAACTGTTATCGTAGCGTTCGCGCCGCGCCGCCAGCTTCTTTTTGATTTGCAGCAAGTCTTCGGCTGCCGGACTGCGAAATAGTTTGCTGGGGCCGCTCTGCGGAGTTTCCGTCACCGTACCATTGGCGAAGTCGCGGATTGCGGCCACGATAAGGTCCGCGCCCACCACGTCCGCCTTCAGCGCCAGACTCTCCAGATCGTCAAAGGGCTGGATCGGAATCAGCGCCGAACGAACTACGGCTCCCACATCCACCTTGGCCTCGACGCGATGAACCGTGACTCCGATTTCCTTCTGGTCGTCGAGTAACTCCCAGAGTCCGACCGCACCGCCTCCGCGGTAGTCTGGCACTTTGCGCTTGTGGATGTTGATCGATCCCTGCTTCGGCAGCTCGAAGAGCGCCGGCTTCAGGATGCCGGTTCCGAATACCAGGCCGAGATCGGGGTTGAGGCGCCGTACAAAATCGAGCGCCGGTTCGGAGTGAATGTCGCCGGTTACAAAAAGTTCGACTCCATTGGCCTCGCAGGCCGCCTTGAAATCGTCGAGACTGTAGTCCGGCTTGCCATTGGGCCACTTCGGAGCCGCATGGATAAAACGGAGGACCGCGTCCAACAGTCTGTTCAGCTTGCTGCCGGCGGCTGCCGCGATGCGGTGCCCTATGTACCGCCAGTACACCAGGCGCTTCATCTTCTTGCGCCAGATCGCCATCCGCCGTTGCAGAGTTTTGGGAGGGCGGCGTTCGTAAAGCACACCTGCCACTTGGGCTTCCGGAGCGTCCCGGCGAATGCGCGCCAGGATTCGCGCCACCTGCCGTGGCGGAACCGAAGTAAAGATCACGACCCTAAGCGGACTTTTCGCCATTCTGTCGATGTTCACTGCTCGCCCTGATATTCCACCGCAACCACCGCCTGCGGCGGTGGCTCGGCAGGAAGCGCCGTCGTCAAGCCCGCGATCTGGGCAACATGAAACGCTCGGTTAGTGCGATAGGCCCAAAGCAGCCCGACCCCGTAGATCGTACTCGCCGCCAGGATTTCGAGCATTAGCTGGATCAGGTTGCGGGGATAGAAGAATCGGTTGGCGAGCCACAACCCTGCGACCATCGGGAGAGTTAAGAGAATGGGCAGCGTATAGGCCTCGCGCAGGAAGATTCTGACCGGAACGCCGATCCGTTTTCTCAGCTGGCGAGGCAGGAACCAGATACAAGTAAAGCTGAGCGGGATGGCGGTCCCGAGCGCGTCGCCGACAATTCCCAGCGGGGGAACGAGCGCGATACTCAGGATGAGGTTGGCGACACCTTCGATGGCAGTGATGGCGGCCAAGGTTTGATGTTTGCCGAGGCCGAACAAAACGCGCCCCGAAGCCGCCTGCGACAACATCAGCGTGTAGGGAATGATCATCACCACCAGCACCGGGTAACTGTAGGGGATGTAACGGGCACCCATCCAGATGCGGATGACATGTTTGCCCAGGAGGATCAGGATCGCGGTAATGGGAAGAATCAGGAACGCGCACGCGCGGTTGCCGGCGATATAAATCTTGCGCAACCGATCGAGATTGCCGGTGGCCTCTGACTGGCTCGCCATGGGCACGAAAACCTGGGAGAGGCTGGTGACGAATTCTTGTGCGTAGTCGACAATGCGGGAACCGATGTTGAACCAGGTGACGGCGACGGCTGACATCATGGTGCCGATGACGATGGCGTCGGTGCGGAAGCGCAGGCGGGCGGCCACCAGCACGATCAGGGTGGTGCTGCCGTAATTGGCCATGTGGCGGAACGAGGCACGATCCACATACCCCAGACCGAGTGGTATGGGGCACAAGCGGAATACGATGATGGCGCGGAGAATGGAGGAAAAAATCGGCAGGATCACGGTGATCAGGGCGAGGGTGAGTAAACCGTATCCGCGGTGCAGGAAATAAACGATCAAGGCGGCGCGGGCGAGGGTGGCGCCGATGCTGGTCCAGTTCAGGATGTAGAAACGTTGTAAACCTTCCAGCATGCCTCCGACGACGCCCAGCGGAAAGCTGAGGCTGACCGAGGCGCCGACCATTAACAGCAGCAGGCGCGCCTGCGAATGCATTTCCGGCGGAACTTTGAATAGGCGCTCCACGTACGAACTCAGCAGCACGGTCAACACCATGCTTACCACTCCGATGGAGGTGTACGTAAACAGGGCGGTGTTGACGAAGTGAGCGAGCTTTTCGCGATCGTTAGTGGCGGTGTACTTGGAAACGTAACGGATGATGGAAGAGCGGATGCCGAGATCGAACAGGCCGTAGTAGCCGGTTACGGAGAAGATCAGAACCCAAACCCCGAAAGCCGCGTCCCCCAGTAGGTGCAGAATGAAGGGGGAGAGAAAAATCCCCACCGCAACGTTGGTGGCGAGCGCCGACCAACTGGAGCCGACGTTCTTCAGGATCTGTCTTTTTTCGTGCTTACGCATAGTGGTAATGAGCGCCCGGCAGTACTTCGCGGTCCGCTGGGTCGGACAATGTTTTATGGGGGATCAACGTCTCCGTGCCAACTCGGCTTCCTGCGACGCTACCGCTAATGATCCCGGCAGAACCAGAGGCTCCGTCATTCTTGCCCATTCCCGCGGGTGGTTGCGCCGGCCAATTGAGTATCCACGCTCTCTGCTTTGCGCGTGACCAGCTCATAGCCTAGCAGCGTCATAATGTTTCCCCACGCCGCTTCGATCTCTTCGACCGATTCCGGGCGCAGCTTGCTTTTCCATCCTCCGGCGACCGCAGTGCGGATAAACGGGATGTCGTCGCGCTTGTTCTTGGTCGAAACCCAGTCCTTGCCCTGCGTTCTTTCCATCTCCCGCATACGGTCGGCCGAACTGCGATCGCATGCTGCCTGCAGCAGTTCTGGAGTCGCCGCTGTCCCGAAAAAGTTTGCCAGTTTGGCTAGTTCCTGCGCCGGACGCGCTTTCAAGTCCTCGTAGCGCAACAGCAAAAATCCCGGCCGTGCACCGCGCGCGAAGACCCAACTGGCCACATTTTCTCCCCAGGTGCCCCAGCCCATCGAATTCAGGCGTCCGTTCACGAAATCCCCGATATAGCTCTCCAGCGGATAACTGTCTTCAAAGTGCCGGTATTTGCGCGAGAAATCGAAATAGGAAAGCGCCACATCCCGCGGATCGCGCACGATGTAAATCACCCGCGGATAGCGGGGATCGAAATAAGAATGGCTCTTGATGATGCGCGGGCTCAGGACGCCGCGCATGTAGCGGCTGGACTGCGCCTCGGCGTCCGGGATCAGCCGCTCAATATTGTCGAAAGTCACCCGCTCTTGCGGATGCAAAAGGTTCGCGATCAGGAAGCGCGTCCAGGTGTTGCCCGATCTCGGATAGGAAACCAGGAACGTATCGTCGGGACGAACCGCCAGCGTGCGCCCCGCAATATCCGAACCTAGAGCGTTTTTCAATAGACGCTTGACGCTGTACATCATCGTGAGGATCCGTTCAATAGGGTCTCAGGAACCCGCACATCGGAGACCGCCGCTTTTTCCGGAAACATCAGCTCATACCCCAGATAAACCATCAGTGGCCCCCAGGCGGCTTCCAGTTGTTGCACGGCGGATTCCGGTAGACCCGTCCTCCAGCCTCCGGCCTTGGCCGCGCGTACAAAGGGAACGTCCTGGCGCGAGTCCTTGGTCACGGTAGCGGTGGCGTTGGCGCCTTCCAGTTTCCGCATCTGCTCGGCGGAACTGCGGTCCACGGCCTGAGCTACCAGCTCTGGCGTTGCTCCCAAGCCAAGAAACGAAGCCACACGCGTCAATTCCGCAGCCGTCCGCGCCACCATGTCTTCATAACGCAGAAGCAGGAAGTTGGGAGAGTTCTGCCGTGTGACCAGCCAGCTCGCAACGTTGCCTCCCCATGAGCTATAGTCGCACGTTTCCCCCGCCACAAAGCGCGTGACGAATTGCTCGATCGAATAGTCGTCAGCGATGCGCCGCCGCTTTCTGAAAAAGTGGAACTGCGAAACGACAACGTCGCGCGGGTCGCGCACGATGTAGATGACCTTCCGAAAGCGCGCATCGAAATATTCGTGGCTCTTCATGATGCGGGGTCGCGGTACGCGGCCAAGCTGGTTTTTCGTTAGTTCTTCCGATTCAGGAATGAGTCTGTCGATATTGCCGAAGTTGGCGGGCTCTTCCGGATGCAGGAGGTTGGCAATCAGGAATCGGGTCCACGTGTTGCCGGACTTCGGGAACGAAACGATGAAGGTGTCGTCGTTAAACACTTCAAAATGGCGTCCCTGACTGGTATGCCCGAGCGCTCGTTTCGTCGTATTGATGAGGCGTTTCATCATCGAATCATGGTCCATTTGTGCGAGAGAATCCGGGCCGCCGGAAGCATCACCGGCAAAAATCTTTTTGCGCCGCTCGCCGGTTCTGTCCGCGGCTCCAGCCGCCAGCAACCCAATCAGGCTGGAGTTGAGCGCGGCGCGCGAGTCGCGGGTCACAAGCTCATAGCCCAGGTACGCCATGATGTCACCCCATGCGGCCTCGATACGGGCTACGTGCGACTCGGGCAAAGCATTTCGCCAGCTCGATCTCGTCGATGCATGAGCGGAACTTCGCTCGATGGCCTGCAAGATTCTCTCGGGAGTCGCCGGCAATCCTGCGAACTCAGCCACCCGCGTCAATTCCCGCGCCGGATCGGCGAGCATATCCTCATGCCGCAACAAGAGAAAGCCCGGATGGCCGGAGCGTGCAGCCAGCCAACTGCCGGCGCAGTCTCCCCACGATCCAGGATCGTGATGGAGTTCCCCCGTCAGGAATTGCCCGATAAAGGGTTCCATGGGGAATTCATTGTCGCTTCGCCGCAGCGTGTGCAGGTCTTGGTACTGCAAAATGGCCACGTCGCGAGGGTCGCGCACCACATAGATGACACGCCGGTAGCGGGGATCAAAACTGGTCTGCGACTTGATGAAACGCGGTCGCGTCGCCCGGTCAAAATCCCGTTTCACGCTCACCTCGGGATCGAGGACGAGTTGGTGCAGATTACCGAGGCCGATCTCCCGATCGGGATGGATGAGGTTCGCAATGAGAAATCGCAGCCACGTATTTCCCGACTTCGGGTAGGAAGCCAGCAAAATGTCATCGGGGCGCACGGGGAGCCAGCGTCCGGGACGATGCAGCCCGAGCGCATGCTTCATACCCGCTGCCAGATGCCGAATCATCCGCCCTCCTCCATCGCCAACTGCGGAGCACTCATCACGAACTGCCTCAAGCCGGGGCTCCGTTATTCCCGCGCGTCCAGAAGGCAAGGAGACGGCTGGTCGCATTCGGCGCCACCTTCAGCCCGAAGAGCACGAGACTCAATTTCGTTTTGCGGAAGTAGTGGTTCGCTTCCAAGAAACGTTCACGAGCCTTGGGAAAATCTCGCGCAGAGAGATGATTCTTGCCCTCTTCGACCAAGTATCGCGCGCGAATCTCGGCAGCTCGATCCCGTACCAGCTTTCGCTGCGCAGGGCTCAAAGGCAGTTTCTGGTCGGCCTTTTCGAGGATCAGCCAGTACGCCTCCGCCATCTTTGCGCGCGCCGCGCCGAGCGAGCCCGGGCGGCCCTCGAACATGCGCGCCTGGATCTGGCGGCTGTAGCCGATTTTCGCGCCGTAGAACGCGGTGCGCAGCCACATGTCGTAGTCGTCGCAACGGGCCAAGCTTTCGTCAAATCCTCCCGCCTTCATGATCGCCGCTTTGCGCGCGACCACGGTAGCAATCGATACCACACAACGCTCCAGCACCAGGGCTTCAAATGTCGGCTCGCCGTTCGAGGGGTTTTTCTCCATGAAGGTGATGGGGCGAGCCGGGTCGCTGGTCGCATCGGCGTTGGCGTAAACCAGGCCGAGGGAAGGGTCGGCCTCGAATTGCTTCATCTGCGATTCCAGATGGTTGGGGAACCAGGTGTCGTCGCTATCGAGGAACGCCAGAAACTCACCACGGGCTCGCGCGATCGCCGTGTTTCTTGCGCCCGCCGCCCGCTTGTTGGCCTGCTTGATGTACACGATGCGATCCGAGTTCCGATCCAGGTAGGGCTGCAGCACCTTCTCCAGTTCCGGAGTATCCGGCGAACCATCATTGATCACGATGGCCTCGAAATCCTGGAAGGTCTGGGCAAGAATCGAATCCAGACACGCGGCGATCATTGGCGCCGTGTTGTAGGACGGGATGATGATGCTTACTCGTGGCCCTGGTTGTGACTGCTCGTTTCCCATGGTTATTCCGATAAGGAATTCCTTAAGAACTGTAAAAGACCAGTTCCTTCTCTCCACGCACGATCTGATTGGCGGCTTCCACGCCCATCAGGACTGAATGATCCATGTTTCCGATTTCGTAGCGCCAAGCGCCAAAGCGTCCGCGGGAGTAAATCCCCTGCTGCATCAACGCCGGCTGCAGAATGGCGAGCGCCTTATCCCGATCGATCGTCGGAATCGGATAGGAGTACCTCACCAGACGGTGGTAGCGCGAAATGATGCGCGCGCGGTCTGACTCGTCGAGTATTTTCGAACGGATCAGCCCGGCGAGCATCTGTTCATAGGTGCGCTCGATTTCCAGCGTCTGCCCCAGAGGAACTGACATTTCGCACATCAGCGAACTGTACTGCTCAGTATCGCCATGGGGGACGTTGTTGGGCGAGTAGTGCGAGAAAAACGTGGCCCTGTAGCACGGCATTTCCGGATCCGCAAAATAAACCCAGCATTTACCGGTGTCGATCTTCTTTTTCATTCCGATCCCCAGGACGAGCAGATCGTTGTGTTCGAGCAGCGCTGCGGCCTCGCGCAGTCTGGCGTCGGCAGGCTTCAGCATGCCCGCCAGCAAATCGACCGGCGCGGTTGAAATCAGCACGTCGTAATTGTCACCGGTGCCGTCGGCAAATGAAACTTTGCGCTGCGCCGTGTCCACCTCGGCAAGCTGTTTCCCGGTGCGCACCTTGTCCGGAAAGCGCTTCGCCATCCGCCGATAAATTTCGCCCGTTCCCCCGTGAAGAGGGAAGCGAAACTTGTTGTTCGGACCCCAAGCAACATCGTCTTTTTCGTAGAGGACATTTTCCAGCAGGCGCTTGAAATCCACGACCGACACGCGCTCCGCGATCCATCCCTTCGACATGCGCTCCAGCGGCGTGGTCCAGACCTTGGAGTTGTAAGGAAACATGAAAGTCTCGGCGATGCCCTCGCCGAACGTGCTCAGAGTCCACTCCCGGAAATTCGCCGCGTCACCATTCCGGCTGGCGGCGGCCTTGGCCGCACCCATCAGGCAACTCACCTGGAGCGGCTTCGGCAGGTATCGCAAGTTGTTCTGAAAGGGATACGGCACGCAAACATCTCGCAGATACACCCAACTCTCGCGGACGCGCTCGTGCACTTCCTTGCCCAGCATGTCGTCGATCAGTTTGTCGAAATAGGGATAGTGCGAAAAGATAACGTGTCCGCCCTCATCCCACACAAATCCCTGGGGGTCCACATGCGAGGTCGAGTGTCCGCCCACGTCGTCGGATTTTTCGTAAAGCACCCAGTTCTCGTAACCGAGTTCGTGCAGACGATAGGCAGCGCCCAGCCCCGTCGGCCCGCCTCCAATGATGACCACTTTCTGGTTAACCATGCATTTTCCGGCTGCCCGCAGCCCCTGCTTTGACAGCATGGGTTGCAGCTCCTGGTTCCTCAAAACCCGAGATTTCCCGATCTATTCCTCCCAGTCCTGAGGAGACTGGTTCTCGACGGAGCTGCCCCGACCCAGTTCCAGATGCTAGCAGAGCTTCGCGAATTTCTCGCAAAACGAAAGAAACTCCCCTGCTTCTATCAGCAAGTCAGAGTCCAAAATGCATCCGGGTGATTTGCTATAAGTTATTGATTATAGGTACAGATGCTCATTATTGCTCGAATGATTGTAAACGTGGCAAGTCGGAGGACTTATCAAAGGTGGGTAACTTTATTCCCTCTTTTGCCCCAGCCGCTTACCAGCCATGCTTCATGGCCCGGGCGAACTCCGCGGCAGGCAAGGTATTCAGCACGTCTTCCTTTGTAAGCCAAGCCCGTCGCGCCTGGGTGACGCCGTAATGCAGCTTTTCCATGTGCGAAGTGTGGTGGGAATCGGTGTTGATGACGATTTTCACTCCATGCTGTTTAGCAAGTCGCAGATGAACATCGCTGAGGTCGAGACGATCGGGATAGGAGTTCAGTTCCATCGCCACTTTGTGTCTCGCTGCCGCTTTGAGAACGGCGTCGAGATCGAATTGGTAGGCGTCGCGGCGCAGCAGCAGGCGTCCAGTGGGATGCCCGATCAGCGAAGTGTTGGGGTTAGCGATGGCCTTCAACAACCGCTCAGTCATGGTGGCGCGATCCTGATTGAACAGCGAGTGCACGCTGGCAATGACGATGTCCATCTGTTCGAGCACCGAATCGGAGAGATCAAGCGAGCCATCGCCCAGAATGTCGACCTCGATCCCGGCAAGAATCCGGATGCCCTTCATCTTTTTCCCGACCGCCCGAATCTTTTCGATGTGCGCGAGCGCTCGTTCGTCGGTAAGTCCGTTGGCAAAGGCAAGATTTTTCGAGTGGTCGGTGATGGCTATGTACTCGTAGCCGCGTTCCCGCGCCGCTTCGGCCATTTCTTCAATCGTGTTGCGGCCGTCGGTCTCAACAGTGTGCATATGCACGTCGCCGCGAATGTCGGACAGCTCGAGCAGCACGGGCAGCGTGTGATTTGCCGCCGCTTCGATCTCTCCAAGATTCTCGCGCAATTCGGGAGGAATGAAGTCGAGCTTGAGCTTGGCGTAGATTTCTTCTTCCGTTTTGCGCGCGACCGGCTTCTCATCTTCAACTTTGGCGAGGGCGTATTCGTTGAGCGTGAAGCCCATCTTGAGCGCGCGCTGGCGCAAGGCGACGTTGTGCGCCTTCGAGCCGGTGAAGTACTGCATCGCTGCTCCGAACGATTCCGGAGGCAGCAGCCGCACGTCCACCTGCATGCCATTGCGGTGGCGGAAACTGACTTTGTTTTCTCCCTGCGCGATGACGTCCATCAGGCCAGGGAAGCGGAGCAGATGCTCGATGATTTTCTGACGCGGCTCTGCCTGGATGCAAGCCTTGCCGGTGACCAGAATGTCGAGGTCGCCGACGGTTTCGCGTCCGCGGCGCAGCGAACCGGCAGGCGTGACTTTTTCGACGCCTGGAGCAGCCAATAAATGTTCCACCAGTTTCTCGGCCAACTCCTCCGCTGTGTCGAGCAGGAACCGTCCAGCGATGCGGCGATAGTCTTCGATTGCTTTAAGCAGCTTTAGTTCGTGTTTTTCTCCCATGCGCGGCAGCGTGCGGATCTTGCCTTCACGCGCCAGTTTCTCCACGCCTTCGAGATCGCTGACCTGATAAGCGCTCCAGATCAAAGCAATCGTCTTCGGTCCCAGGCCCTGAATCTTGAGCAGTTCGAGCATTGACGGACGGTATTTCTTCAGCAGTTCGGTGTGGGCTTCAATGGTGCCCTCTTTGAAAAGCTGCAGTAGATTGGCCTGCATGCCCTTGCCAATGCCCTGGATCTCGAGAAGTTTCTTCGGGTCCGGAATCAGGTCGGCAACCTGTTGCGGCAGCGCTTCAATGGCCTCGGCGGCGTTGCGATAGGAGCGCACGCGAAACGAATCCTGCCCGTCGATCTCCAGCAGATCGGCAGTCTCGTAAAGAATTCCGGCGATGGCTTTGTTGTCCATGGGCAGAGCGAAAGAAACGATTCAAGTCCCGGAATAACGACCAAAGTCTCAAGCAACTCTTCGAAGGAGGACGTCGACCCGAGAGAATGATTGTAACCCTGGCGAAGCGGCGCAGTAGGGTGGTTGGTTGCTGGAGGACACTGCCAGCACGGGCGTCGAGGGGTACAGCGCTTGCTTCCGAAAATCGGACAGAGAGAAACGGCCTCCGATCAGGAGGACTTGGTCACATTGGCGGCTTGCGGCCCTTTCTGTCCCTGGACAATCTCAAACTCCACCTTGTCGCCCTCCTGCAGGCTCTTATAGCCCTCGGTGGTGATTGAGCTGTAATGAATGAACACATCCGGTCCATCATCTCGGCCAAGGAATCCGTATCCCTTGGCGTTGTTGAACCACTTCACGGTGCCTTTCAGACGTTCCACGTGCGCCCCCTCTTTCTTGCGCTTTCCCCCGAAAAGGCGCAATTCCAGGGACTCGCAAGAAATCGTGTAGGAATTGTGCTGCTCATCGGGGGGACTGTCAAGGATTGCAATCACATGCCCCCCGGGAAGGGGTAATGGGGAATCCAGACGGAGGGATGATCTAAGCCTGTCGCGGACTCCGCGGCCGTAGGGCATCTTCTTTTTTCTACCGTGCCCCGCGCCCCGTCTGAGCCAACCAGAGGATGCTGGCGATGGTCTTGGCATCGCGGATGCGGCCGTGGAGTGCCATCCGTACCGCCTCCGATAAACGGAAAAACCTGGTTGCGATCCTCTCGTCGGCCTCGGGCTGGGCTTCGCCGGCCTGGAGGCCGTGAGCCAGGTAGATGGTCATGGTTTCGTCGAGAAAACCGGGGCTCGCGTAAAAATGCAGAATTCTCTTCCACTGGCGGGCGCTGTAGCCCGTTTCTTCGAGCAACTCGCGCTTGGCGGCGGTAAGCGCCGTTTCGCCGTCGTCGATGCGTCCGGCGGGTAGCTCCCACATCATCGACTGCGCGGCGTGGCGATACTGGCGTTCAAGCAGGATGCGTGGCTCGGGTTTGCGGGCCGCCTTCGCCGGGTGATCGTTGGCCAGATCAGCAACGGCCAGAACCACGATGGAACCGGAATGCCGAACCACATCGCGCCGGGCGCGCACGCCTCCTGGTTCTTCCACTTCATCGGTGGTGACGCTGAACACTGGGCCCCGGTAACTGATTCGGGAAGAGAGAACGCGGGCTGACGCGGATTTCATAACTGATGATTTCGTTCCTGCTGCTTTTGCCATCACAACAATATAAGGTATCTCGCCATGGACTCGATTCTAGCTGAAGTGCGCTTTAACCATTAAGGTCAGATGCGGCGCACAACAAAATCTGGTCAGCTTTTAGTGTTGACCCTTGCGGTCGCTGAAAAGATGACCTAGCTTCTCCTGCTTCGTCTTCAAATATTCTTCCGTATGTTCGGTAGGCGCGACTTCGCAGGGCACGCGCTCAGTTACCTGAATACCGGCGTTTTCGAGCGCGGCGACTTTGTCAGGATTGTTCGAAAGCAGACGCACACGCTTGATATCCAATGCCTTCAGTATCTCGACTGGCATGAGGAACTCGCGCTGGTCGGCCTTAAAACCGAGACGTTCGTTGGCTTCCACCGTGTCGAGCCCGCTGTCCTGAAGCGCGTAGGCCTGCAGTTTCGCCATCAACCCAATCCCGCGGCCCTCTTGCTGCTCATAAATAAGGACGCCCGCACCCGCCTGGGCGATCATGGAGAGCGACATTTCCAGTTGCTGACGGCAATCGCAGCGCAGCGAGCCAAACACGTCGCCGGTCAGACACTGGGAGTGGATGCGCACTAGCGGCGACCCGGAATGCACCTCGCCCATTACCAGCGCTACCGCCTCTTCGGTCTTAGCGCCGTCGCCCGAGACAGAGGCCCTGGTGGCAAATCCGTGAATCAGGAAATGTCCCCAGCGCGTCGGGAAGTCCGCCGACGCCACCTGTTTTACTTTGGAAGAACTCACAATCAAATTATATCCTCCGACTTCATATGCTCTGCGCTGCGCACATGAACGCTTCGAGATTGCGCATCTAGGCGAAATCGGCGAACGGCTGATAAAATCAAAAAAGTAAACTCGCCATTGCGCGGGGCTATAGCTCAGCTGGGAGAGCGCATCGTTCGCAACGATGAGGTCGTCGGTTCGATCCCGACTAGCTCCACCATCTTTTCCAGCGTTTTCGTATGTCCTTCTGCTCGTTTTTTTCCGTGACTTCGCAAACCTACGCCGATGGTACCAGCGAGCAAAAGGCACGCCAGGAGCGGGAAGTTGGCTGATCTCCCTTCGCTTTCTACGGGAATTTTCTAAGCCATGAGCTCCAGACGACCAAAGTCGCACTTTAAGGGAAATTCCTTGCACAACTCTGCTAAGATGAGCGGTGTTACATGCTAAGTTCCTGCATCCGGGCAGGTTGCGCACTTCGGTTTGGATGCTGGAATGCTCTCTTTATAGATGGCTCTCTCCTCAGCCGCCCACTGGCCGCACGCCGGGCAGGAGTGCTGTTTTGAACGACGACGCCATTGGAAAGACGGTGCGACGCAGGCGGAGTTGGTATCGGCGGCGTCTGCGCATCCAGCGAACCCTGGCCGCTGTGGTTGCTAGCGCGCTCATCGCCGGCGCCTGCTGGCAGAATGCGGCGCGCCATTTCTCGTTGCCCTCCTGGCATGCTTCCCAGATTTCGTCCGACTCTTTTTGGGCGCGACGGGACATTCGCAAAGATCTCGCTTTGATGGCGACGCGCTCCGCCAAGCCCGCCAAGTCTCTCGCGGGGATTCCAGGCGTCTATCCTTACTCGGTAGTGCCCGGGGGCGTGCAGGATCCCAACGGGCTCCGCGAGGCGGCGGCGCGCGACTACGTGATTCGCCGACACTACGCCCGCTTCGACTACAGCCAGGCCCGTCTGGTGCGCGCCACCGAAGCCCGCGAAGTTTATCTTTCGTATCGCATTCGCGACACCGTCTTCTGGACCCGCAAGAAAATTCGCCTCCACCCCGGAGAGTTGCTGCTGACCGACGGCAAAATCACGGCGCGGGCGCGTTGCGGCAATCAGATTTCTGACACGGCCAAGCCCGAAATCTCCAATGAAGAGCCTGAAGAAGATGTTATGGACCGGCCCGTAGCGCAGATTGAACCCGGACCGTCATTCCCCGTCCGGCCGCTGCTCACCCCGCCCGACTTGCCCGGCGGTGAGCCGATTGCGCCCCAGCTTTTCGCCAATATATTCAACTTCCCGTACGTGCCGGTCGCGGTGCCGATTCCTTCAGGAGCTTGCCACTTGAACGACGAAATGGTTTCCGGGCACTGCCGTCCCAAACATCATCATACGCCGCCGGTTCCCGAGCCTTCGACCATGGTGCTGGCCGCGTCCGGCCTGGCGTTCATTCTGTGGCGCTACAGAAAGACGATCCGCCCAGTTGCGGCCTAGCGGCGGCGCATTGCCCCGAGAGTGCTAGCAGAAACGAAAAGGCGGGCGTCCCCACGTCCCGCGTTCATCGGGACCTGGGAGCCTCCCGCGTTCCTGGCTCATCGGCAAGATTGTGGCGTGGGCTGAAAAGCTCTGCTCTTACTTGCCCGCGCTTATGAAATCGCCGGTCGTGGCATTAATCACACCGATGCCCTTCCTGTCCTTCTCGCTCGCGCCGTAAATGACATACCAGACAGGCACGTTCAACTTCCGGTCCTTGAGCAACACGTATGTGATGGGTTGCTGTGGGTCCTTCTTCACGATGGCATCGCCCCCATGTTGCTGCGCGACCGCGAATGCCTTATCCGTATCGCTTTTCAGCAGATACTGTGAAAAGACAAGACCGGCGGATTGGGCATTGTAGGCGCCTTCAGCCCCCTCGGGTGAAACTCCGAACGGTGGCGCACCCGGCTGGCGGCTTCCGGAGCAGACGATAGTCTTGGTGGACCGGCGACTGGGCGAAGCAAAGTATCCCCGCCAGATGCTTGATTTCCCGTCCTGGCCGGTGGTTTCCGGGGTGAGAACGGATTCCACTCGAGCCGGCTGGGCATCGGACGCCCACTTTAATGCGAGACCGAGCATTCGATTGAATGCCTCCTGACCCGTGTAAAGCGTGGGTTCCACTTTCTGCGGTTTTGTTGCGGCCGCCTGATTTGCGGGCGCCGGCTTAGTCTCGTTTGAGCTGCACCCCACTGTCAGGATTGCCACGCCAATTACACAAAGGGCAAAAGCGAGACGATATAATTTCATTTTCCGATCCTCCAAGAGTGTTTTGAACCCATATCATTTAGTGATCTCGAATGTTCTGTTTCACGGTGTCGTACGACAAGCCAGATCCGATCCCTCGTGATCCGGTCTCGTGCAGACAGGATTTTTTCTTGAATTCTGATTCGCCCGAATTGTACCGCTTGTGTGGGGTTTTGCAAGGCCCGACGGCCATCCCTGACCATCGTCATCGCCGACCGTGCAAGTGTGGTTACTCGATCAACCCTAGCCCGAGCAGGCGATAAGCGACGGTAATGCTCCGGAGTTCAAAAAACGAGTGCGTCGCTGATCTGGCGAGTGGAGATAGTCCGCGATGTGGTCATCACCCCGGCACTGCGGGGAATTAATCAGCGGGTACCATTGCCTTGATACCCTCCACCTTCCCCGCGTAATGCTCCGTTTCCTGCGCGTCCACCACGGCAATGGCGGCGACCTTTACGATCAACTCCACCTCCGAGCCCAAGGGCAACAAATGCACCGGCCGGGCCATACCCATAAGGATGGGACCCAGCGTCTCCACCCCGCCCAGCTTCTGCAGCAGTTTGTAAGCGATGTTAGCGGAGCTGAGATCAGGACAGATCAACACGTTCGCGCCGCCCTTGAGAGTGCTGAAAGGATAGATTTCTTCGAGCATCTCCGGTGAAACTGCGGCATCGGCCATGATTTCTCCATCCGCAATGAGGGCGGGATCCGCCTTGTGCAGCAGTTCCACGGCTCTGCGCACCTTCTCGCACTGCGGATGCTGCGTGCTGCCGAAGCTTGAAAAGGAGAGCATCGCAACCCGCGGCACCACCCCAAAGCGCCGCGCAGCCTCAGCGGTGCAGAGCGCAATTTCGACCAAATCTTCCGCGGTGGGTTCGATGTTGACGGTGGTGTCGGCCAAAAAGTACATGTCTCCAGTGCGGGTGATCATGGCATAGCAGCTCGAGACCTTGTGCAGTCCTTCGCGCATGCGTACGATCTGAAGCGCCGGACGTATCACCTGCGGATAATGATGGGCTACGCCGGAGACCAGTGCATCCGCGTCTCCCATGCGTACCATCATCGAGCCGAAAACGTTGGGGTTGCTGATCAGATGGGTGGCTTCCGGTATAGTCATTCCGCGACGCTGCCGGAGCGCAAACAGTTCCCGGATGTAGCTCTCGCGCAGTTCCGACTTCGCCCGATCTACGATTCGAGCTCCCGTGATGTCCAGACCGAGGTCACTGGTTTTTGCCTCGATCACTGCCGGGTTCCCTAATAGGATGGGTGACGCAATCTTCTCCTCCAGCAGCCAATGGCAGGCGCGCAGGATCTTTTCGTTTTCGCCCTCAGGAAAGACCACCAGTTTGGGCTTGAGCTGCGCTTTTTGGATCATCATGCGCGAGACCTCGTGAGCTTTGCCCAGCCGCCGCTCCAGTTGCTCGCGGTAGAGTTCGAGGTTGATTGGTTCCTGTGCTACGCCGGTGCGCATGGCTGCTTCGGCGACCGCAGAAGCCTCCCATATCAACACGCGAGAATCAAACGGCTTGGGGATCAGGTACTCGCGACCAAACTTCAGCCGCTCGACCCCGTAGGCACGGCAGACGGAATCCGGAACGTCTTCCTTGGCCAGAGCCGCCAGGGCGCGGGTGGCCGACAGCTTCATTTCTTCATTAATGGCGGTCGCGTGCACATCCAGCGCGCCGCGGAAGATGAAAGGGAATCCCAGCACGTTATTGACCTGGTTGGGATAATCGGAGCGCCCAGTGGCCATGATGACATCGTCACGGCAAGCCTTGGCATCCGGATAGGTGATCTCCGGATCGGGGTTGGCCATGGCGAATACGATGGGGTTAGGAGCCATTGACCGCACCATGTCCGGCGTCACCGCACCCTTCACGGACAGACCGAGGAACACATCCGCACCCTCCATGACCTCGGCCAGCGTGCGCAGCTTGGTATCCTTGGCGAAACGTTCCTTATAAGGATTCATTCCAGCGGTGCGTCCTTTGTAGACCACGCCCTTGGTATCGCACAGGATGATGTTTTCGCGCTTGACGCCCAGGCGTACATAGTGCTCAGCGCAGGCGATACCCGCCGCCCCGGCGCCATTGACCACTAGACGAACCTGGTCAATAGACTTGCCCACAACTTCCAGGGCATTCAACAGCGCTGCTCCCGAGATGATCGCGGTACCGTGCTGGTCATCATGGAAGACCGGGATCTTCATTGTCTTTTTCAGCGTCTCCTCGATGTAGAAGCACTCGGGCGCTTTGATGTCCTCCAGATTGATGCCGCCGAAGGTGGGTTCCAGCAGTTGGCAGAGCTTGATAATCTCGTCCGGATCGTGGGTGTTGACTTCAAGGTCGAACACGTCCACATCGGCGAAGCGTTTAAAGAGGACACCCTTACCTTCCATGACGGGCTTGCCGGCGAGGGCACCGATGTCTCCCAAGCCCAGGACGGCAGTTCCGTTGCTCACCACGGCAACCAAGTTGCCTTTTGCGGTGTACTTGAAAGCATCGTGTGGGTTCTTTTCGATCTCCAGACACGGATCCGCCACTCCCGGGGTGTAAGCGAGGCTCAGGTCGCGCTGTGTCCGGCAAGGCTTGGTGGGAGTGACTTCAATCTTTCCCGGACGTCCACTGCTGTGGTAGTCGAGTGCTTGCTGCTTTGTGATGGGCATAAATTCCCTCCCAGATCTTTGCCGATGCAGGCGCCGGAGGCGGAAATGAAGAACTGCATTGCATCGTCCCGGGTCGCCAGTATTAGTCTCCCACCGGAGCAATATCCCATGCTGTGACCCGTATCACGGTGTTTGGCCCACTTAACGGCTCGAGGGAAAGAGAAGGGAAGGGCAAGAAAGGCACTTTTCTTCGTCCGCTGGAGCGGAGATGGTCCAGATTGGCACCCAAAGCCATCATCCCACGGTAACCTCAAGCGTCATTTTGCATCCAAGTAAATAGGCGCTTTTGCATGTTATACTGCGCTCAGATGGGGTGACTGGGACCCTGCACGTCCCTGCCCGAGGATTTCGATACATGGCCAGTAGTTCTCGTCGTTCTCTATTCCTGATTGTGTTCGTGCTCGGTCTGTTTGGCGTGCTGGGAATGCTGTTCGCGCAAAGAATCAGCCCGGCAGCCACGCCCAGCAGCGACTCGGACGTCCGTGACAGCTTCAAGCAGTTTACCGCGGTGTATGACACGATCGAGCAGAACTACGCCGATCCGGTGAATGCCGACAAGGCAATCTATAACGGCGCTATCCCGAGCATGTTGCATCAGCTCGATCCCCATTCGAACTTTTTCGATCCGAAGTCTTACTCTGCGCTGCGCGAAGAGCAGCGCGGCAAGTATTACGGCGTGGGAATGACGGTTGGCCCGCGCAATAATAAAGTCATCGTCATCGCCCCCTTTGTCGGCACCCCGGCCTATCGCGCCGGCATCCGGCCGGGCGATATTATCGCTGCGATTGACGGCAAGCCCACCGACAACATGAGCACCTCCGATGTCGCCGATCTGCTCAAGGGACCGAAAGGCACCACCGTCCGCATCACCATGTTGCGCGAAGGCTCCGACCACCCGCTCGAATTTAGCGTGGTCCGGGACGAGATTCCGCGCTATAGCGTGGACTTGCACTTCATGATCAAGCCCGGCATCGGTTACATGCACGTTTCCGGTTTCCAGGAAACCACCGAACATGAAGTCGCCGAAGCACTGGATCAGATGGGAGATCTGAAGGGCCTGGTCCTAGATCTGCGGCAGAATCCCGGTGGACTGCTGAGTGAAGGCGTAGGTGTGGCTGACAAGTTCCTGAAGAAGGGGCAACTGATTGTCTCCCACCACGGCCGGTCGTCACCAGAAAAGCGCTACGTCGCAGCCCATGGGAACGGTGGCAAAGAATATCCACTGGTGGTGCTGGTGAATCGCGGCACCGCTTCCGCAGCGGAGATTGTGGCCGGAGCCATTCAAGATCACGATCGCGGCCTTATCGTCGGTGAGGTCACTTTCGGCAAGGGTTTGGTACAAACAGTGTTTCCCCTCGCCGAAAATACCGGCCTTGCCCTGACCACCGCCAAGTACTACACGCCCAGCGGACGCCTGATCCAGCGCGATTATTCGAACCTTTCGCTCTACGATTATTATTACAATCGCGACAGTGACGAGAATAACGCCAACCACGAAGTCAAGCTCACCGATGGTGGACGCACCGTGTATGGCGGGGGCGGCATCACTCCCGACGTGAAGCTGGCGCCTTACAAGTCCAACAAGTTCCAGGATTCGTTGCTGCAGCGCTACGCGCTGTTTAACTTTGCCAAGCGCTACGCCATCGCGCACAAGATCGGACAGAATTTTGAAGTGGATGATGCCGTGCTGCTGGACTTCCGCAAATTCCTCGACGAAGAAAAGATACCCCATACCGAAGGCGAGATGATTGAGAGCGACGAGTGGCTGCGCTCCAACATCAAGAGTGAACTGTTCGTGGATACCTTCGGCCAGGAAGAAGGCTTAAAGGTTCGGGCCGAAACCGATCCGGACGTGATCAAAGCTCTTGAGTTGATGCCGCAAGCGCGCGCTCTTGCCGACAACGCCAAGAAAGTGATTGCGGAGCGAAATTTGTCGGCTCCGGTCACGCGCTAGATTGCGCCATCTTCAGTTCCGATTTCAGGCCCGGGCAACCGGGCCTTTTGCTTTGCTCAAGGCGAGCAGTTCTCAGTCCTCGGAAAAACCGGGCGTGAATTCCACTGGGAACTGGGAACTTTCTCTTGAGGGGATAGGAGGTAGAGCGTTTTGAAACTGCCCTCGTTACCGACTAGTAAATAGTTTCCGGGCTGGGGAGGGGCCTGGGCGCGGGGACTGGTACCGTTTTGCACTCCGTTTTCGAGTGGGCCGGGCGGGCGCGATCCGTATTTATTTCAACTCTTACGTTTTCACGTGGGTCGGACCGCGTGCAATCCCATGTTCATTTGCGTTTTACGTTTTCGCGTGGGCGTGGCGAAATCTTTTCGGGATCTGCGCGCGAATTCGGTTTTCCCAAACAATTGAATGGTTTTCGCGTGGGCGCGTGCGCGTTCTCGTGGCGTGCAAACGTGCGTTCTCGGCGCGTGCG
>Ga0326728_10003082_pt1 | contig 53139 bp, 46 predicted proteins | sample MB3enrmetagenome_FD_207602 | JGI IMG/M metagenome (GOLD analysis project Ga0326728, IMG submission 207602) | Lab enriched peat soil microbial communities from McLean, Ithaca, NY, United States - MB31MN | ecosystem: Environmental > Terrestrial > Soil > Wetlands > Peat | place: USA: New York... | reverse complement strand
GATGGGCGTGGAGCCGGAGCGGGTGATGAAGATGAGCGGCATCGGCTGCTCGTCCAAGAGCCCGGCCTACTTCATGAGCCGCTCCCACGCCTTCAACGGCCTGCACGGGCGCATGCCGTCGGTCTCCACCGGCGCCATCCTCGCCAACCACACCATGACCACCATCGGCGTCTCCGGCGACGGCGATACGGCCTCCATCGGCATGGGCCAGTTCGTTCACCTGCTGCGCCGCAACCTGCCCATGATCTACATCATCGAGGACAACGGCGTCTACGGGCTGACCAAGGGCCAGTTCTCGGCCACGGCCGACATCGGCTCCCGCCTCAAGACCGGCGTGGTCAACGATCTGCCCGGCATCGACACCTGCGCGCTGGCCATCCAGCTGGGAGCGACGTTCGTGGGCCGGTCGTTCTCCGGCGACAAGCAGCAGTTGTTATCCATGCTGAAAGCTGCCATCGCCCACAAGGGCACGGTGATGCTCGACGTGATCAGCCCCTGCGTCACCTTCAACGACCACGAGGGATCGACCAAGAGTTACAAGTTCATGCAGGACAACGACGAGCCCATCAACGAAGTGGACTTTGTGGCCAGCTTCGACGACATCGAAGTGGATTACGGCTCCGGCGAGGTCTACGAAGTGGAGATGCACGACGGCTCCAACCTGCGCCTGCGCAAGCTGCTCGAGGACTACGACCCCACCGACAAGGCCAACGCCGTGCGCACGCTGATGGAGGCGCAGGAAAGGGATGAGATTCTGACCGGAGTCTTCTACATCGACACCGAGAAGCCCACTTTCCTCGATCTGCTCAACGTGGTGGACGAGCCGCTGGGCACGCTGCCGGAATCGATAACCCGCCCGCCCAAGTCCGCGCTGGACGGGCTGATGGCGAGCTTGCAGTAACGGCGGCTTTCGCTCCGGTCGATCTGCGCACATTGCCTGACATAAGCGCCCCGCTGCGATATACTTCCGTCTCGGAAGCTGTATCTCTTTCCAGTGGGGGACTTACCGTGCGGACCACTCTCAAGACCGGTCGCTATCTTCTTTGTGCAGTCAGCCTCATCGCGCCCTGCGCCGGGCAGTCGCCAGCGCCCTCGCCCACCACGGCGCAAATCGTCGATAAGGCTACTCCCGCGGTGGCCATGGTTCTCGCCGTGCAAACGCCCAGTGACACGTCTCCGTCGGTCGGCGCTGCCCTTGTCGTCCGCCAGGATGGCGTCCTGCTCACCGCCTACCATGTCGTCAAGAACGCATATGCGCTCCAGGTGCGCTTCAAGTCCGGCGACGTATTCGACCAGGTACAGTTGCTCGGCGTCGACGAACGCCGCGACGTCGCGGCGATTCGTATCACTGCCACCGGGCTGCCCGTGCTCCCGGTTGCCATTGCTGCCAACGCCAACCCCGGTGACCCGGTCGTCTCCATCTCTCACCCCCAAGCCCTGCCCTGGTCGGCCTCCACCGGAGTGGTCTCCGCGTACCGGCTGGCGGATGAAGTTCCCGGCGCTGGCTCCGGTTACCGCCTTATCCAGTTCACCGCTCCCTCCTCGCCCGGCTCCAGCGGCGGCGTCCTCATTGACGGGCAAGGCCGCGCGCTCGGTCTCATCGTCGGTTCGCTCACAGGCGGACAGAACCTCAACTTCGCCGTTCCCATTGAGAACGTTCTCGGCCTGGCCGACGTCGCCCCAGCCAAGACCTTCGCCAGCGGCTCGCAGTTGGAGCCGCCCCATCCCGCTGTCCAGGCGGCGCCGCTCCCTCCCAGCCAGTCAGCCCAGAACGCTTCCACGGTCGCTCCCGAGGCGCCTGAAAAATCCGACCTTCTCGCCAACTCCAAGGATCGCGACTTCATCCTCCGCAACTTCAAGACCATGTACGTGGATTGCCATGGCGCGACTTACTTCGGCAGCGACCAGATGAAAGCCGCCCTCGTCCGCAACAACGATTTCGCCGCGCTCAACATTCGCATCGTCGACGATCCCAAGGTTGCGGACACAGTTCTCGTCGTTGGGTACACGTTCGCCTGGGACTTCCCCTTCGAATTGAAGCATCAGAACACGTCGCTGATGCTATTGGCGGGCAAAGGATCGGGGCCGTTCTCCGGTCCGGCAGGCGCGGCCAGCGTTGCCAGCCAGTTTGTCAAGCTGGCCAAGCCTTATCGAGTCGCCCCGGCAAAGCAGAAGTAGCCGTCGCCCCCGAGATGGCATTCTCCCTGGTGTAGCCCTGATCGGGAACGCATCGACTGTAGAGGAAGATGGACTATAGGGGCTGCGGAAAAAGGGCCCGCATTTGGCCGAAGAACCCCGAGAATCTACCGCAGGGGCTGAAGCCCGTGCTGATTCTATGACGCTTACGGCACGACTGAAGTCGTGCCCTGACGCTTCTGCCAGCCCGAGGGGAGTTTTTCTGCAGCCTGTATAGGCGAAAGCTCTACCCTTCCGCTTCCGCAAATGCCTTTCGCAGCCGCTTCCACGTGGTTTCCAGGTCTTCGGGCAGGATGCGCGTTTCGGCGATGGCGGTCATGAAATTGGTGTCGCCTGCCCAGCGCGGCAGGGCGTGCAGATGGACGTGTCCGGCGACCCCCGCGCCCCCGGCCTGGCCCAGGTTCATGCCGAAGTTGAGTCCGTGCGGCCGGTAGAGGCGCTCAAGAACCGCTTCGGTGCGCTGCGCCAGCTCGATCAGCTCGTGCGCGGTCTCTGTGGGCAGCGCGGCCAGCCGGGCAAGATGGGCATAGGGCATCGCCATCACGTGGCCGCTGGTGTAGGGGAAGGCATTCAGGCATAGGAAGCAATGCTCTCCGCGCAGGATGAGTCCGCCGGCAGCCTCGGCTTCGTCCCGGCTCATGCCGCTGGCGATGGCGAAGTCGATGGACGCGATCAGGTTGCAGAAGACGCAGCCGAGGTCGCCGGGCCAGGCGGCAAGGCGCGCGGGAACGCCGGGGCGAGCCGCGGTCTCCGCCGTGGTGACGTACGCATAGCGCCAGGGGGTCCAGAGATAATCCATGGATGGGCTTCCGTCTGCACCAGTATAGTGTTCCGCCGGCGGTTGCGCACGGAAACGCAGGTCCTTTACGCTGCGCCGCGCCCACTGTGAATTTGCGGTTGCATCTCGCGTCGCACCGCCTCGCGGCCAAGCTGTTCGATTGACGCTGGAAAGCTGGGGTTGCTACACTATGTGGGGTAGCTCGCTGCGCGGATTCCAGCAGCGAGATGCGACCGCCCTCCAGCAAGCCGTTGCCTGCCGGGAGTTCCTCCAGGAGACTTGTCCTTCTGCTCCAGCGCCACAGGCTGGAGGGGCTGTCTCTTGCGAAGACGATCCCGTCACAAGCTGCGACAGCGGGAAGGCGGTCTAGTGGCCTCTTCGCCGGCGGCAATGGCCGCGCGGGAGCCACCCCCAGCGGCAGGAACCATCCGTCGCGGGAGCAAGGAATTCCGGAGCCGCAGTGATGCCAAACGTCCTCAATCCAGAACCCGAGAGCATAACCCTGAACGCCGAATTGGAAATTCCCACGCCAGAGCCTGCGACGGAGCTTGAGCAGCCGCCGTACGAATCCCCGTCCAACACCGAGACCGCCGAAGTTGCCTTGACAGACGATGAGTTGGCCACGCTGGACGCCGATGCCCCAACCGAACCTGTAGACAAGGCTCCGCCTCCGGCGGAAGTTGCAACAGAAGTTTCCGGCGGGCTGGAATCAGAGCCCGTCGCCGCGGCGCCGGTTCACGAAGCGCATGGACCGGAGTCCGCTGAAGATTTCTCCGCCGCCCTGGCGGCCTTTGAACGCGAGCAGGCAGCCGAAGCCGCCGCCATCGAAGCCTACGGCGACAAGATTGTCTCCGGCACGGTGATCAAGGCGACCGATAAGCACCTGGTCATCGATGTGGGCCTGAAGTCCGACGGGCTGGTGCCTCTGGAGCAGGTTCTGGATCACACCGGCGCGGTGAGGTTCAATCCCGGCGACGTGATCGACGTGGTGATCGAGCGCGAGGAGCCGGAAGGCGGCTACCTGGTCAGCTTCGAGAGGGCGCAGCGCCTGCGCATCTGGGAAGTGATCGAAAAGGCCGCGAGCGGCAAGACGCCGCTGATGGGCACCGTGGTGAGCCGCGTGAAGGGCGGGCTGACCGTGGATATCGGGCTGAAGGCATTCCTGCCCGGCTCGCAGCTCGAGATTCGTCCCGTCCGCAATTTGGACGCCTATCTCGGCCAGCAGATTGAAGTCCGCGTCATCAAGCTCAACAAGAAGCGCGGCAACGTGGTGGTGAGCCGCAAGGAGATTCTCGAAGAGGAGCAGACAGCCAAGCGGACGGGGACCCTGGAGCGGTTGGGCGAGGGCGCCATCCTGACCGGCACGGTGAAGAACCTGACCGACTACGGCGCGTTTGTCGATCTGGGCGGCATCGACGGCCTGCTGCACATTACCGATATGAGCTGGGGCCGGCTCACGCATCCCCGCGACCTGGTCAATGTGGGCGATGAGATCCAGGTGAAGGTGCTCAAGTTCGACAAGGACAAGCAGCGCGTCTCCCTGGGCTTCAAGCAGCTCACTCCCGACCCCTGGCTGGATGCATCGGAACGTTACCCGGTGGGCGCACACGTGCATGGGCGCGTGCTTTCCGTCACCGACTACGGCGCGTTCGTGGAGCTGGAGCAGGGCATTGAAGGGCTGGTTCACCTCTCGGAGATGACTTGGTCGAAGCGACTCAAGCATCCCTCCAAGCTGGTCAAGCCGGGCGACGAGGTGGAGACGGTGGTGCTGAGCGTCAATCCCGCCGACCGCCGGATTTCGCTGGGCATGAAACAGCTTCTCGACAATCCCTGGGAGAACCTGACCGAGCGCTATCCGGCCGGGACGGTGGTCGAGGGCCGGGTGCGCAACCTGACCGAGTTCGGCGCCTTCATCGAGATTGAAGACGGCATCGACGGGCTGGTTCACGTCTCCAACCTGAGCTGGACCAAGCGCATCAAGCATCCCTCGGAAGTGGTGAAGAAGGGCGAAAAGGTGAAGGCCGTCGTGCTCGGCGTGGAGCCGCAGAACCGCCGCCTCAGCCTGGGCATCAAGCAGTTGCAGCCCGACGTGTGGGAGAGCTTCTTCGCCTCTCACCGCGTGGGCGACGTGGTGCACGGCAAGGTTCTGCGCACGGCGCAGTTCGGCGCGTTCGTCGAGATCGCGGAGGGCGTGGAGGGTCTGTGCCACATCTCCGAGGCCGGCGACGAGGCCGGCAAGCCGTCCAAGCTGGAGACCGGCCTGGAGCACGACTTCAAGATCATCAAGATCAACGTGGAGGAGAAGAAGGTGGGCCTCAGCCTGCGCGCAGTGGGCCGCGAGGCCAGCCGCGCCCAGGTGGAGAGCTACAAGAAGGAGAGCCACAAGGCGCCCGTCTCCAGCTCCACCACCACCCTCGGCGACCTCATCAACTGGCGGAAGGGCGAGCGCTAGACGGCTCGTCCGGCAGTCTCAAGAACACAGCGGCCATCCTTCGGGGTGGCCGTTTTGCGTCTGGGAGACTCTAGGGAGAATTCCGATGGGATTGCCGCAAGAATAGTATTGCCCGCGATGTGGTATCATTTTTGTGGTGAGACTTCTGATAGACACCGACGTAATCGTAGCGGCTATGCGAAGTCCGGCGGGAGCATCGGCGGAGTTGTTGCGGCGCATCAGCTATGGACGAGCCACAATGTTATTGAGTGTTGCGCTGGCTTTGGAGTATGAGGCCCAATGCATGTTGGCTGAGCACCGTCTGGCGGCAGGGCTTTCTGAAACCGAGGCCAGGGTGTTTGTGGACAGCGTGATCGCCATGGCGGAGCCTGTACGGTCCTTCTATCGCTGGCGGCCTCAGCTTCGCGATCCAGGAGACGAGATGGTTTTGGAAGCAGCCGTCAACGGAAGAGCGTCTGCCATTGTCACGTTCAATGAAAAGGATCTGCGGGAAGCGCGGCAAAGCTTCGGGATCGAGATCCTTCGCCCCGGCGAAGTCCTGAGGAGGATCGCGTCATGACTACCAAGGTTTCCACGTTTCCGCTGCGTTTGCCGGTGTCTCTCAAGACGGCTTTGGAGAGCATTGCCGATCGCGACGGTACCAGTATCAATCAATTTCTGGTTGTTGCGGCTGCGGAGAAAATTGCCGTCATGCAAACCGAGGAGTTTTTCCTGTCCCGTCGCAATCGCGCCGATCTAGATGCTTTTCGCCGCATCCTCGATCGTCCGGGCGGCGAAGCCCCTCGCGCTGGGGATGAGTGGGATCGGGGCGAGACGCTCGCTCCCGCTTCATAGGAACCTTGTCTGTTCCACGACGGCGCACAACGGCCACCCCATAAGCAAGAGCGGCGGCCGTTTTGCGTTTGGGAGCTTTCTCGAAGGGATTCAGGGGAACGGCTGCGCATCGGGATCGGCCCCGGCCCGCGCGTCTTCGCCGCTCCGTAGCCGCGCCTGCTTCCCGCGGACAAATATGGCAAACAATTTCCTCTTTCATGCGCAATTCGTTGCGCATTTCCCCATTCCGGGGAGAGCAGAGAGATGTGGGCAGAATGGCGCTTCACGCGGCGCAAGCAATAGCCATGCGGCTAGAACCCTTATCACAATGAACTGTTCAAGAATCACACGATTTGGCTAAGTAATTGCAACTAAACGGCCAAGTTATTTCCGCAGACGGGCAAATTCGCCGCAGCCCTCCCCTTCCGTAGAGGAGCGAGCTTGCGGAGACGAGCGCAGGGTCTCACAATCTCCACCGGGTGAAACGCCCCGGCATCGGCACTGTGATGGGAAAGGCAAGAAGATGAAGAAATCCGCAATTCTCTCCGTTTTGATTCTTGGCTTGGTCGCCGCGCTGGCGGCGGTTCCCGCCTCCGCCGACGATCTGTACAGCAACATCACCGGAAGCTCTTATACAATCTCCTCCTATATCATCAACTACTATGAAATGCCCACGGATTCGTTCACGCTGAGTTCGACGTCCACGATCACCAGTACGATCTTGGGCCTCTGGCTGAATCCCGGCGATACGGCAGAGAGTGTGGATTGGCAGATTGTTCCCACCCCGCTCGTCTACAGTTCGAACATTGCTGGGGGGGAGTCGAGTGTCGTCTCCTCCGTCTCCGAGGGGTCGCTCTATGGATTCGATATGTACCAGGTCACAATCGACATCATTCCCGGTGTGACGCTCGGCCCCGGCACCTACTACCTCGAGCTTGACAACGTCAATACTTTAGAGGACAACGGAGCCTCCTGGGACGTGAGTAACGGCGGGTCGTCCGGAGTCATTATGGACACCTATGGTTTTGGGGGGAATCCGTCGGAGACCTTCGAGATCGACGGTAGTACGGGTTCGGTTGTGCCTGAGCCATCCAGCTTCCTGCTCCTGGGCAGTGGCCTGGCGGGCCTGGCAGGCTTGTTGAAGCGCAAGTTCCGGGCATAGCTTCCAGACAGATTCACGCGTCGAAGACGGGGCTGGTTGGGCATCGACACGCCAAGCCGGCCCCGTTTTGCTTCCCGTAACCCCGATCGCCGCTTCGCCCGCCCTATCATCCGCTCCTTTCCCGTCCGCAGTCTATCTTCAGGGCCAAAGGCCCGGCCTCCGCCCGGGGGTCCACACCAAGGTTCCCCCCCGCCCGTTTTTGCCCGGAATCCGCCTTCCTTCCGCAGATAATAAAAGCTGCTCTGGGACTCTTCGTCCGCTCCCGCAGCCGTGCGCGGCTTTTCCGGACTCTTTTCAGGGCCGTCCGCGGCGGTCCGGGAGCGAGAGTGTGAGCCCTCTATGAAGACAATTCGCATTGTTCTGTCGCCCACGCGCAGCCGCCCCTGGAATATATTCCTGGGGATCGTGATGTCGCTCGTCTCGCTCCTCCTGCTCCTCTCGCTGGCCACTTACCACGCCTCGGACCCCTCGCTCGACACCGCCGCCGGCCTTCCCGTGCGCAACTGGATCGGCCTCTTCGGCGCCTGGACCGGCGACCTTTTGCTGCAAGCCCTCGGCGTCACGGCCTTCCTTCTGCCGCTGTGGCTGGCCGGCATCGCCTGGACCTGGATGCGCTCCCGTCCCGGCAGCTCCGCCCCGCTGCGCTGGATCGGCGCGCTGCTGGCCCTCGCCTTTCTGCCCGCCGTCTTCTCGCTGCTCCCCTGGCACTGGCGCTGGCTCCACGCGCTGCCCGCCGAGGGCGTCGTGGGCCAGCTCGTCTCCGGCCTGCTGGTCACCTACCTCAACATTCAGGGCGCATGGCTGGTGGCCGGTGTGCTGGCCGCCGCCGGGCTCTGCTTTGCCTCCGCCCTCAGCTTCTCCGCGATCAGAGAACACTTCGCGGACCGCTGGCGCAACTGGCGCGAAGAGCGCGCCCGGCGCAAAGCCGAACGCCAGGCCGAGCGCGAAGCCGAGCGCGCGGAAGAGACCGTGCCCGCTCCCGGCAAAGGCGCCCGCCGCGGCTTCTTCGCCACGCTCTTCCGCCGCAAGCGCGAGCCCGAACCTGACCCCCTGGATGTGATTCCAGCCTATAAGCGCGCCCGCCTGGAGCCGCAGGAGGAGCAGATCCCCGTCGCCGCTCCCGCCGCCAAATCCAGCATCTGGGAGCGCGCCGCGGAACCCGCTGCCACGGCCGCCGCGCCGGCCCTTACCCCAGCGCCGCCCAGAGCCATGCCGCCCCAGCCGGCCGCGCCGCGCCCCGTGCCCTTCCCGACGGCGAACTTCCCCTTTGAAACAGCCCCGGCTCCCTCATCCCGCCAGGCGGGCGAAATCGCCATCCACGACCGCGCGGACGCCAACCTCCGTCCAGCGGCCGTCGTCCCCAGAAACATCAGCGGCTTCAAGCTGCCGCCCAGCACTCTGCTCAACGCGGGCGACGGCCCCCAGGCCATCCGCGAAGACGCCCTGCGCGAGGAGGCCAAGATCTTGGTGGAGAAGTGCGCCGAGTTCGATGTCCGCGGCCAGGTCGTCCAGATCAACCCCGGCCCCATGGTCACGACTTACGAGTTCAAGCCCGAAGCCGGCATCAAGTACTCGCGCGTCACCGGCCTCGCCGACGATCTCTGCCTGGCCATGCGCGCCGAGAGCATACTCATCGAGCGCATGGCCGGCAAAAGCACGGTCGGCATCCAGGTTCCCAACTACGAGCGCGAGACCATCCACCTGCGCGACGTGCTGGAGTCGGAGACCTTCCACAAAGCCAAGTCCCGCCTCACGCTGGCGATGGGCAAAGACATCAACGGCCGCATCGTCACCGCCGATCTCTCCGCCATGCCCCACGTCCTCATCGCGGGCTCGACCGGCTCGGGCAAATCCGTGGCCATCAACGCCATGATCATGAGCCTGCTCTTCCGCACCACCCCCGCCCAGGTCCGGCTTATCCTGGTCGATCCGAAGCGCGTCGAGCTGGGCATGTACGAGGGCATTCCGCACCTGTTCACGCCCATCATCACGGAGCCCAAACTGGCCGCCAACGCCCTGCGCAACGCCGTGCGCGAGATGGAGCGCCGCCTCAAGCTGCTGGCCGGCCGCAGCGTGCGCAATATCGAGCAGTACAACAAGCTCTTCGAGGGCGTCATGCCTTCGCTCTTCGACGACGCCCCCGGCGAGGAGCCGCTGCCCTTCATCGTCATCATCATCGACGAGCTCGCCGACCTGATGATCCTCGACCGCGCCAACGTCGAGGAGTCCATCACGCGCCTCGCGCAGATGGCCCGCGCCGTCGGCATTCACCTCATCCTCGCCACCCAGCGCCCCAGCGTCGATGTCATCACCGGCCTCATCAAGGCCAACATTCCCACCCGCATCAGCTTCCGCCTCTCCACCAAGGTCGACTCGCGCACCATCCTCGACACCAACGGCGCCGAAGCCCTGCTCGGCCGCGGCGACATGCTCTTCCTGCCGCCGGGAACCAGCCGCCTCATGCGCCTCCACGCGCCTTACGTCAGCGAAAAGGAGACCGCAGCCGTAGTGGGCTTCTGGAAGGCCCAGGGCCAGGCGGAGTACGTCGAGAGCTTCCTCGAATCGCCCAAGGACGAGCGCGAAGCCCTCGAAGGCTCCAACGACGATCCCGACGAGAACGATCCCCTCTTCAACGACGCCGTGCAACTGGTCTTCGAGTTCGGCAAGGCCTCCACATCGCTCCTCCAGCGCCGCCTGCGCATCGGCTACGGCCGCGCCGCCCACCTCATCGACCTCATGGAGCGCGACGGCCTGGTCGGCCCCGCCGACGGCTCCCGCCCCCGCGAGCTCCTCAAAGCCCCCCACTGGCTGCACGAGGTCGCCGCCACGGCCAATGACTGAGCCGCCCAGGCAAGGCCTGGATCCGGAGGGAGGCGGGGGTTCCAACCCCCGCATAGAGGCAACAGAATCATCGGGGGCTTTGGCTGCGGAGGTATGCTCTTCGTGGATTCTTCTCGAATCCATTTGCGCTCGGATGCCGACTTGTGTACACTTGGATGTACGCATGGAGAAGGCCGATGCCCGCAATCAAAGTTGGAGTGCGTGAGTTCCGCGAACGGATCGCGCGCTTCCTGGAATCCGATACGCCGATAGCCGTCACGCGCCGCGGCGAGACTCTTGGCGTTTATGTTCCCACGCCCCGCAAGCAGATCAAGTCGGCCGATCTTGGCGAACTCCGGGCTGCCGCCGACCGGCTCGCCGCAACGCTGGCCGAAGTCGACGAGGAAGAAATGGTCGCTGAGTTCAAACAACTGCGCCGTCGCGGCAAGGTAGCCGTCCACTGAGATGATCGTGCTGGACGCCAATATTCTGATTCGTGCGATCATGGGCAGGCGTGTCCGACAGCTTCTTGAGGAATACACGGGCCAAAACGTGCGGTTCTATGCGCCCGATATCGCTTTCGCGGACGCCGGCAAGTATCTGCCCCTACTGCTCAGAAAGAGAGGCAAATCCGATGCCGGCGTTGCCTCTGCGATCCAATTCCTGCAACATCTGGTTGAACCGGTCGATTCGGAATCCTACGGCGCGTTCGAACAGGAAGCAAGGCAGCGTTTGAGCGGCAGGGATGAGGAGGATTGGCCGGTGCTCGCAACAGCGCTGGCCTTGTCATACCCTATTTGGACCGAAGATGCGGATTTCTTTGGAACCGGCGTCGCAGTCTGGACTACCAATCGCGTTGAGATCTTCCTGAAGGCGCAAGCGCAGCCACCCGAATGGAAGGATATCTAGAGGGAAACCAGAGTTGGTGTGCCCTGGCGAGCTCAGTGCCAGGCCGCCGCTCCCTGGTGGTCGTGTCGACTTGAGGGTTGCGGTTTCGGGAAACAGTCACTCTGGTTTCGCTATAGTTGTTCCCAAATCTGAGGTCGCGGGCGCACCCAGCGAGTAGTTTGAGCATCGGGCAGCGCCCCATTGACCACATGCAGCGCATCGGCTCCCGTCCCGCGATCTCCTCAAAGCCCCCCACTGGCTGCACGAGGTCGCCGCCACGGCCAACGACTGAGCCGCGCGATTAGGAACTCGATCCGGAGGGAGGCGGGGGTTTCAACCCCTGCATAGAGGCAACAGAATCATCGCGGGCTTCAGCCCCTGAGGGGGGCTTTCCGGGGCAATTCAGCTCGACTGACCGCCGCGCAAAGAGGGAGTTTTCGGTGGTAATATCCTCCTTCGCCCACAAATGCAAACGATTATCTGGTCTACTTCTTCTATGGGGTGAAGATGGAGCTTTTCTTTGGACGTTTGCACATTCGCGCAGCCTTGCGAGCGGGCGTGTTTTCCGCTATGGCGGCTTTGCTGGGAACGCTTCCGCTCTCGGCGCTTCCCGAGAAGGGCACGCCGGCTCCGCCCTTGGATTCGCTGCAACTGTTGCAATCTCCCTCGGGAGCGCAAGCAGACTGGGCAAGCCTGAAGGGCAAGGTCGTAGTGCTGGAGTTCTGGGCTACTTGGTGTTCTCCATGCGTGGCGAGCCTTCCCCACCTCAATCAGCTTGTTGAGTCGCTCGACCCTGCGAAATTCCAGTTCATCTCCATCGACGACGAAGACCCGAAGGCCGTACAGGCGTTTCTGGGCAAGAAGAAGACCTCCGGTTGGGTCGGCGTGGATGCGTCGGGCGCGATCTTCGCATGGTATGGTATCAAGTCCAGGCCTACGACCATCATCGTCGACGGAAACGGAAAGATCGTCGCGGCAACTGAAATAGATTCCGTGAGCGCCGCCGATCTGCAGGCGGTGGCGGAAGGGAAGAGCGTGGCATTCAAGCCTGCAACGGAGATCACCACGGCAAGCGGCGCATCCACCGCGGATACCGTAACGCACCCTTTGTTTGCTGTCTCCCTGAGCAAGGCCGCGCCCGGCGCGAGAGCATCCCAGGTCAACCATCCACCAACCGGCACGGATTTCCTTGGAAACGATGCCGATGGCCTCATGACGAACGCCTTTAACGTTTTCGAGAATCGATATGTTCTGAAGGATCCACTGCCAGAGGGACGTTACGACCTCCGCATGAATTTCGTTGACGTGCCCGATTCCGTTATCTCTTCTGTTGTCCAGCAGGCCGTGCTCTCCGGATTGCACTTGCAGATTCGACCGAAGACCGTGACCAAGAGCGCGTACCTTCTCCGGACGACCGACGCGAGCAAGAAACTGCTCAGTCCATCCGCTTCGACGCACAAGGTGAAGCGAGGCTACTGGCACGGAATTTACATCCTGATGAACGGAACAATGGACGACCTTGCCTATTTGCTGTCAACAGGGCTGGAGAACCCCGTGGTCAACGAGACCGGCATTGAGGGCAACTTCGACGCGCGATTCAAAACTGAAGGAAGCGACGCCGGCAGTGTGAACGCCGTCCTCAAAAGCACTCTGGGGCTGGAACTTGTTCAGGGAAACCAAGAGATGTCGATTACCGTACTCGAAGTGAGCAAGCAGGAAGAAAGCAAGCCGGCGCAAGCAACAAGAACAAATGAACAAGAGCCTTGAGTGTGCGAGTGTTGCCAGCAATCGGAAATCTTCGCCCCAGCCAGCGGGAGTAGCCCTCAATTCGTTGCAGAGCGCCCCAAGTCCCGCAAATGCCTTAGAATTCTCTCTGGCGCGCTGCGCGTCCATTCTGTCAAGGAGCAATCGATGCGTCTTTCCGCACTTGCCGTTATTGCCTTGGGCATGGCATCCCTTGTAGCTGCTCATTCCCCCGCACAAACAGCCGGGCAAACCACAGGGCAAACCACCACCCCCTGGGACTACGAAGGCAAGCGAGGCTCGCTGAACTGGGGCAAGCTGGACCCCAGCTTCAAGGCCTGCTCGAAGGGCCGCGAGCAGTCGCCCATCGACATTCGCAACGCCCGCCTGAACAAGGCGCTCCAGCCCATCGAGTTCCACTACATCGCCGGCGCGGTCAAGCTGGAGAACGACGGCCACACCGTCGCGGTTCACGTGGACCCCGGCAGCTACATGGTGGCCGGCGGCGTGCGCTATGAACTGATCGAGTACGATTTTCACCACCCCAGCGAGGAGGCGGTGAAGGGCAAGCTCACCGATATGGAGGTTCACCTGCTGCACAGGAGCGCGGACGGCAAGATGGCGATGGTGGCCGTGCGTTTCAACGAGGACCTGGGCAATCCCAACGCCGTGCTGGCGACCCTCTGGCCGCATCTGCCTACGAAGGCCGGAACGAGCGCGAAGGTCGTGGAGATGGTGAATCCCGGCGGCCTGCTGCCCGCCGACCGCGGCTACTGGACCTACATGGGCTCGCTGACCAACCCGCCCTGCACCGAGGGCGTGCGCTGGTTCGTCTTCGAGCAGGAGCTGAGCGTCAGCCGCGACCAGTTGCGCGACTTCGCCAACATCTTCAAGGTCAACACGCGCCCCTTGCAGGACCCGCACGGCCGCCGCATCGAAGCCAACGAGTGAGGTTCACTCCGGCAAGGCTACTTTGGATGTGAAAAGACAATCTTGGGCGGGTCGCCGAGAATTACAGTGGCTTCCACCGTCTGCTTCCGGCTTCCGCGCCGCACCTGATTATGCTTGAGCGCGATCGTGCCGTTGGCAATTTCGGCCTCCGCGGTCCACCGATCGAAGCGGACCAGCGCGGGCGGAACGGGCGCGGCTGCCCGCAGTGCGGCGGACGATGCGGCCAGATCGTTCTGTTGTCCGCCCGCCGGTGCGCTGCCCGGCGAACTCACCGCTCCGTGCCGCCACTCGAAGCGCAGCGTCCCCTTCGCCGAGTCCGCCAGATCCTTGTCCGCAAAGCCGGATAGTTCGATCTTGCCGTCCCCATTGAAGCTGCCGCCGGTGAAGCGCAGCCCCAGCAACTGTCCCACAGCCGCCGGATTGAGTTTCTCGAACTGGCCCTCCAGCGTATAGATGGGCTTGCTTTGATCGATCCCAGCGGCGCGGAGGGTGCCGGAGCCATGTACGCGGCCCCCCAGCAGGCCGGCATCGAGGCCCGTGATTTCAGCCCCGGATGGAAGGACGCGCAGCGTCGCGGAGGCATCCCGGAGCGTGATCGGGCCCAGGACCAGGGAATCGGCATTCACTGTACCCTCGAGCTGCGGCCAGGCCGGCGCAGTCGATGGGCGCAGGCGGGCGATCAGCTCCGAGAGCAGCGTGCCCTTCTCATGCGCTCCCAGGAATGCCGCCTGCAGGACACCCGCGTCCAGACCGCCGAATTGCACCTGAAAATGCGGCCGGCAGGGCGGGGTCTCGTCGCAGCTTGCGGGAAGACTCAGGCTCGCCGTTCCCTTCACCGGCCCGTAGGAGAAAAGCACGGGATCCCAGCGGAGTTCGGCGTTGCCAACGTGCAGCGTGGCCTGCGCAATCTCCACAGGACTGGCCAGATAGTCGGCCTTCCAGTCGGCGTTGCGCAGCGTCACGGTCCCGCTCAGGCTGTCTGCGCCCGGTCCGGCGGATTCATCCTCGGTTGGCGGCGGGACCGCCGGTCGATTCCCGGCCGGGGTCTCGGAATTCGCGGGTGCGTTGAGAACAGCGACGGCTGGCGGAACGGCGCTGAACGGAATCCTCCGGGCCGGCGCCCACGGGCCCTGGGCGCTCAGGTCCACAACCACCGGGTCTCCGGCCAGAGCGTCCAGCGCGGCGGCATCCGGCACAGCGGTCACGCGCGCCAGCTCCCTCGCCCGGGCAAGACTGGTCTGGCCGCGCATGGTCAATTGGTAGCCGGAGAGGGTCAGCCGGGCCGTGACCGTGAGCGGAGCGGTCCCGCCGGCGGGGATCGCCACGGTTGTCGAAAGCGCAGCCTCAGTCGGGATCTGGGCAGGGGTTGGCAACCGGGTCGTGACGGGAGATTGATGAGAACGCAGTGGCTGGCCCTGCTTGACCGGCTCGAGCACCAGGCTGGGCGCCTGGATGGGCGCGCTGAGCCCTCCTCCGCTCAGTTGAAGACCTTCCACCGTCAAGTTGCCGGTGAGCGGTCCTTGACTGGCAGGATGCGTCTTGTTGGACCGCGCCCTGCCTGGATTCGCGACGGCGCCCGCCTTTTCCGGCGCGCTGCCCTCAGCCGGAACAGCCGCGTAAACTATCTTGCCGCTGATCGTGCCCCTGGCCTCCAGACCGGGGCCAAGGCCGCTGCGAACGGTGCGCAGCGCATCGAGGCCGGCTGCCACCGGAATCCGGTCAAGCTCGACGGAGAAGTGCGGCGGGCCGCCCTGGCCCGGCATCTCCCCGGCCAGCCGGATGCGGCCATCGCCGAGCGGAGAGTCGCAGACCAGATTCTCAAGCGCGCGCTCAGAGAAGCGGTAAAGGAAGCCGCAATTGGCGTCGAAGTCCATGGGCGCGACGGGAGCGAATTCGGCGCGATGAACGCCCGTGGCGCGCAGCCGGGTCTTGATCTGGGCCGCATCGGCGGTGCCGTCCAGATGCAGTTCGCCCCTCAGGTCGCCGCGCCAGCCGGGATCGGAGCCGATCACCAGCCGCGTAAGCTGGCCCAGTTGCGCGTCCCGCCACTCGATGTCCAGGTGTAGGGGCATCTGGCGCAGTTCCGCCGCCCGGCGCACCTGTGCTTCCAGCCTCACCTCGCCGGTGTCGGCCAAGCCCAGGCTCAGGTCGGTGCGGGCCGGTTGGCCGCGCAGCCGCAGCCGCCAGTCGCCGGGCTCCTCCTGCCAGAAGGAGATATCGGCCGAAACCAGCGAAAACGGCAGCTTCTCCGCACCGTTCTTGATGTTGATGCGGGAGTTGGAGGCTTCCAGGTAGGGCAGCGGCGCAGTCCGCTGGGCGCTGCCGGAGCCTTGCGCGCCGGTTCGCGCCCCATTGACCGCGCTCCCGGCGCGCGCGGCCGCGGTGCGGAAGAGTGAATCCAGATTCCAGCGGCCGTCCACGGTGCGTACCAGGTTGAGGCTGGCCTCGTCCACGCTGATCGTACCGATCTCCAGCAGCCCCCGCCACAAAGAGAGCAGGCGGATGTACGCGGTGACCGTGTTGGCGTGCAAGACCGGCTCGGCGCCATAGGCCGGGTCCTCTTCGACGGTCAGGTCGGTCAGCACGAAGGCCGGCCGCGGCAAGAGGCGCAGTTCCACAGAGGAGAGGCGCACCGGCCTGCCAAACGACGCCGCCATCAGGCGCGTGATGCGGCTCTTGTAGCTGTTCACGCTCACCAGCGGAGGCACAATCAGCGCCGTCAGGAGGACCGCCAGAAGCGCCAGGGCCAGCCACAGCCGTCCGCGTCTTTGTCGCCGGCCTTGCGTGTCTTTGGTCATGGTAATTAGCTATTTGTTATCAGTTGTCAGTTGCCAGCCGCCATGAGTCTGACTGAAAACTGATACCTGACGACTGCAGTTCAGCGCACTCTGTGCAGCGTCCGCTTCCAGCGCGTATCGCTGAAGAAATGCAGCGCCACGTGGCCCACCCAGGCCAGTGTATTGCCGATCCCGGTCTGCTCCAACTGCTCCTCGGAGCTCTTAAACGACCAGTAGTTGAACAACGGCCGGCCCACGATGTTCTCCCGGGGCACAAAACCCCAGAAGCGCGAATCGGCGCTGTTGTGCCGGTTATCGCCCATCATGAAGTACATTCCCGGTGGAACCACCAGGTCCCCATCTTCGATGTGATTGGGAAAGTCGACGGCCCAGGACTCCGGGATGAGGTTGCCGGGTTCGGAATCGGGCGGCTCAGAGGGAAACTCGTCGAGAAACTCAGAGTGGTTCTCCGGGGTTGTCGGCGCCGCGTACGGCTGGCTCTGGGCCACGCCGTTGAGGATGACGATGCCGTTACGCAAATGAATGTGATCGCCGGGCACGCCGATCAGCCGCTTCACCAGAGTGAGGTACTCGGGTCTTCCGTTCACTTCGTCCGTCACAGGCTTGATGAAGACCACGATATCGCCGCGCCTGGGCTCGCGATAGCGAATCAGCGGCATCCATCTGGCCGGGGGAGCCAGCGTGATGCGGTCCACCAGCAGGTGGTCGCCCACCAGCAGCGTGTCCTGCATCGATCCCGAGGGAATGACGTAGTTCTGCCCTAGAAGGGTGAGGATGAACAGGCCCACCACCATCACCGAGCAGATGCTGGCGAACGCCTCATAGGGCGTCTCTTCCACCCTTTCTTCAGCCGGCGCCGGATCGGGAACGGGCTGGGTCTCGGACGGCGTCTGCGGCGGTGTCTTCTTCTTCTTCTTTGTCATCCTGTCGCTCTTTGCGGAGATTACCTATGAAATCCCAGAATCTTTCAAGAAAGTCCGGATGTTGAAGAGGATGGGCCCCGGCCCCATCCGTCCCGAATTGAATCCATCGTTATGGCCGACGCGGTCGCTGATCTGCATCGCGTTGAGCGGCGTTTCTATGCGTTCCACGCAATGCCGGGCCGGTCCGCCCGACCCTGTTGAAGGTTGAAAGGATCCTCGCCGTACACATTGGGGCCGTTGTCACCCTGGACAAATCCAAGGTAGCCGATAAGCCACAAGCCACCAATGACCGGCACGAAGACAATGAGCGTCATCCATCCGGATTTGCAACAGTCATGCCAGCGCTTGGCGTAGACAGCCAGGGCCATCCAGGTGCTCAGAATGCAGCAACAAGCGTAGAGTACCAGGAGGACAATCACTGGGAATCCTGCAGTGCCCGCTAATCTCACTCTGTCGGTATCCGTGAGCAATTGATGGACAGGAAACCCGATCAACATGCCGCACGGGTAGGCAACGCAAACCCATATCCAAAACGCGGATCGCGGAATCCGGCCGGAAAAAGAAAACAGAAGGTCGTTCACATTCAGCGTCAAACGCGATGCGATGTAAATTGAAAAGATAAATACCCCGAAGCAAAACATCCCCAATATGCTGACCATGCTCAATACGGCATACCACCGGGAAACGACATCGAAACCGAGATCCCGGTTGTGGAGCAGGATATTGACCATCGAATATCCGATCAAATCTACAAAGTTGATGACAACGGTTGCTACCAGCCATCCCTTTCCAGCGAGCTTTCCAACCAGACTTGCAAGAACGATGGCGAGAACCGCGGGCACAATCCTCAGGCCAAATTCGGCGTACTGAAGAAGTTCTTGATTTATTTGATTCACTTGACTTTCTCCTTTCTTCAGGCCGCTGGAGATCGGAATCGACCGCCGGCCGTCCCTAATGCACTACGTGGAAGATGCGCTTCCAGCGCGCAAATCCCGCCAGCCTTGCCGGGAGCTGCCTGTCGTGTCCGAGTCTATCATCCACGGCCTGTTGCACATCCGTGGCGGAGGGGCGGACAACCGAGAAGTAGATGATCAGGGGCCGGGCCACAATGGCTTGCCGCGGCACAAACCCCCAGAAGCGGGAATCGTCGCTATGATTGCGGTTGTCGCCGAGAACGAAATACTCACCCGCGGGGACCGCCAGTTCGCCGTTGCGGGTGAGGCTCTGCATCCGCCTCCACCAAGCCGGATCGACCCTGGGATCGGTATCTACCTGGGCGGGAAAGTCGTCGGGGAAGGGATCGGGCGGCACGGGCTCAAAGGCCGCGTAGGGCTCGTCCAGGGGCAGGCCGTTCACCATCACCCTCCCGTCCTTGATGCGCAACCGGTCGCCGGGAATGCCCACCACACGCTTGATCAGAAAGGGATGCTGGGGGTGGTGGAAGACGACGATATCTCCACGCGCCACCTCGCGATAGGGCAGCAGCCACCGGCTCAGCCTGCCGGCAGGCGCATAAACCTGTTTGTTCACCAGCAGAAAATCCCCCACCAGCAGGGTGCGCTCCATACTTTCAGAGGGGATGAGGTAGGGCTGGAGCACAAAGGCGTTCAGAAACAGCACCACCACCACCAGCGACATCAGCGTGGCGAATGCCTCCGGCACGGTGGGCAGATGGAGCCGCAGTTGCGCCAGCCGCTCGGGTGGGCCGGCCGATGGGGCTGGCTCTTGTCCGGCTTGTCCAGGTTGCCCAGGGGTACTCATGGCTACGGCCGCTCCTCATCCCGCGCGCCAGCCGCCGCGGCGCCGGCCTTGGCCGCAGCGGCCGCCAAGCGGCCCAACGCCCGCCGCGCCGCGTCCTGTTCCGCCTGCTTCTTTGTGCTGCCCATGCCGCGAGCCAGCGGCTTGCCCGGCTCTCCCACTTCCGTCTTGAGCCGGACCTCGACCAGAAAGCGCTTCCTGTGGCTGGGACCGCTCTCACCCTTGAGCCGATAGACCGGCGTTCCGGTCCGCGCCGCCTGCAATTGTTCCTGGAGCGCCGACTTATAGTTTCCCAGCGCGGCCCCGGAGCGCAACTCCGCGGCCAAATGTTCGGCGGCCTCACCCATCACCCGGCGGCGGGCAAAGGCCCTCACCGGCTCCAGACCGCCGTCCAGGAAGAGCGCGGCCATCACGGCCTCCATGCAATCCGAGAGCACGGTACTCTTGCGCCTGAGGCCGCCGCGGTCCTCGCCCCGGCTCACGCGCAGGTGGCTTCCCAGATCGATCGCCTCGGCCACCTCCGCCATGTGCCGCCGGCTCACCAATTGGGCGCGAACCCTGCTAAGCTGGCCCTCATTCCACTCCGGATGCGCCGCGCACAGCGCCTCGGCGACCACCAGCCCCAGCACCGCGTCGCCCAGAAACTCGAGGCGCTCATTGTCCGCCGCGCCGTCGGCCGCTTCGTGCCCGCTCTCCAGCGCTCGCGCGTTGGCCGCCAGTTCGTTTGCCAGCGAACGATGAGTCAGCGCGCGCACCAGCAACTCCGGCCTGGCAAAGCCATGCCCGAGCGCCGTTTCCAGATCGGTCAGAACTGCTTCCACTCGCGCCTCGATCGGTCTGAATCCTCCTGACTTGCCACTGGAAGCGGCGCCTCGATCCGGTATTCCAGCCCGCGCGCGCCCCTTATGCCCATTCAGCGCTTTGCCGGAACCCGAATGCTCCGACCCCAGAGCGTCACCGAATCACTGCTGCTTAGGGGTCCCGGTCTGGCCCGCAGAGCCGCCTTCAGGCTTCGCGGCTTCCGGCTTGGTCCCGTCCGGCTTGCCCGCGTCGGGAGAGTCGTCCGCATCCTCGTCGCAGCTGTGCCCCCTGACGGCATACGCCGTCTTTACGCCGCGCTCGGCGGCCAGCCGCGTATCCTGCTGCCCGTCGCGCGCCGCCAGCGCCGCCGTGTATTCGGCAACCGCCTGGTCGCGTTTGCAGTCCAGGTCCAGCATGCGGCCCAGGTAGATGTGCGACCAGGCCAGCAGCCGCGGTTCCTTGCTGGTAGCCAGCGTCTTCTGGAAGCCGTCGATCGCATCCCCCGGATGGCCGGTGAGGATGGCCGCCCTGGCCAGGATGAAGTTGGCGCGCGCGCCCTCGGCCACCGATTCCAACGTATCGCCATGCGCAGCGAGCGCCTGGCGCGCCAGGGCGCTGGCCCCGGCCACGTCCCCGCCGGCCAGCCGCGCCTCGGCTAAATCCAACCCGGTCAACTTGCGCGGCTTGCTGCGCCCCAGAACCTCCCCATCCGCCTCCTTGTCAAACTCGATATCGCGGGCGCGATGCACCTCCTGATCCACGTCCATGCTGTAGACCATCTCGCCGATGGTGTCGCTCAGGCTGGCCGGGTCCTTCTCGAACTCCATCAGCTGCTCGTAGAAGTACTGGGTCAGCACGAATCCCTGGGTCATGTCGTGCCGCACCGTGGCCCAGCGGACGGCATCCACCTTCTGCTGGTAGATCTGCCGTTCATGTTCGTATTTCGGCAACTGCGACCGGTCCACGCCCGCGGGAATCTTGTACTCCGGAATGCCGGTGTCCATGGTCCGCGCCTCGATGGCCTTGATCAGGCACTCGATGGTCAGCGCCAACGTGTCGGAGCGGTAGCGGAAGTCCAGCGGCGCCTCCCGTATCTCCTTGAGAATCGGCCCCGAGCGGTCGATGGCGCTGGCGCGGGAGAACAGCAGCGGCTCGATGAGGTAATGCAGGTACGTGTGGCGCACGTCGCCCATGCGAATCTGCCCATTCACCGGAGAAACCACCACAACATAGTCTGTCCCGTAGATGCGGGCATTCACCGCACGCGGCGAGAACAGCGGCTCGATCACCACCAGAAACCGCCGCCCTGAGTAAGTCGAGGCCGGCATCTTGAGATAGAGGTTGGTTCCCACAATCATCTTCGAGAGCGGATCGTGGAGTTGATCGGCCTCTTCGTCGTAGATGTGGTGCACCGCCAGCCAGATCCCGTGCAGGTCCACCGCCGCCACAAAGTCCTTGAGCAGCGGCACAATCTCCGCCACCTGTGTCGAATCGGGCGGCATCTCCGTCAGGTCGTCCGAAATCTCCATCTCCGGAGGGGGCGTCAAGTAAAGCGACAGCGAGATGTATTGCGAGATGTCCCGCTCCGTGCCCGTCATGCGATGCTGGGCGATGAAGAGGCAGACCTTGTCTCTCTTGCCGCGCGCGTCTTCGCTCTTCCGCAGCGCCTGGTCCATCTCGTCGCGAACCCGCTTCCGTACCGGCGCGCTCTCATCCAGGCCCTCGTCATAGCCGCAGGCGTTCAGCGCCGCGGCCATCAGGAAGACCGGCTCCGAACTGATCAGCGAGACGGTAGGCCCGGCCGGATCGACCAGCGACGGCGCTTTCTCTTGCTGCATGGGCTGCGAAGAGGAACTCTGATTCGTGCTGGAACTGCTGCTGGAGGATTGAGCCCGCGCCGGAGCCGGACCATGACCCGCCAGCAGGGACAAAACAGCGGCCGAAAAAACGGCAATCGATCGGATGATGCGAAACGTCATGAGGAACCCTGCCTGCAAGTCTAGTTAGACGCGCGGGCAGGGTCAAACGGGAGGGAGAAAACGACCAATCCCTATTCCCTATTCCCTACTCCCTGTTCCCTGTTCCCTCGCCCTCACTCCGCTCCCAGCTCGCGGACGATGGCGACGGAAGCCGATGCGCCGATGCGGTTGGCTCCGGCTTCCAGCAGGGCGCTGACCTGGGCGAGGGTGCGGATGCCGCCGGAGGCTTTGACGCCGCAGCGGGCGCCGGCCACGCCGCGAAGCAGTGCCACGTCGGCCGGGGTTGCGCCGCCGGAGGCGAAGCCGGTGGAGGTCTTGAGGAAGTCGGCGCCGGCCTGGATGGCGATCTCGGCGGCGCGCAGCTTCTCGGGTATGGTGAGCAGGGCCGTCTCAAGAATGACCTTGAGCAGCGCGCCGCGATGATGGGCAACCGCGGCAGTGGCGTGGATGGCATGATGCACGGCGTGGTAATTGCCGCTCTTGAGCTGGCCGATGGGGAGGACCATGTCCAGCTCGCGGGCGCCGAGGCGGGTGAGGGCGGCGGCCTCCTGGCGCAGCGTGGAAACCAGCGACGCGCCCAGTGGAAAGCCGATTACGACGCCCACGGGAATGCCGGTTCCGGCGAGGACGCCGACCGCGACAGAGGTCCAGACCGGGTTGACCATGGCGCAGGCAAAACGGTAGCGGATGGCCTCGGCGCAGAGGTTCTCGACCTGTTCGCGGGTGGCGTCGGGCTTGAGCAGCGTGTGGTCGATGACGGCGGCCAGCGCTTGCCAACCGGAGAGCGCGCGAGTTGCGAAGGCGGCGGAGTCGAAGCTGCCATTGTCGAATTCGAGGTCGGTCTCGGAGATCGTGGAAGTTGCAGCCATGGGGCTTGCTCCTGGCCCGGGAGACGGCGCGGCGGACGGCCGTTCGACGGGCAGCTTACGGGAGATGAGTATAGAGCCTGGCGCGGCTGGGGACAAACTGGATCAAGGCTAAGGAACCTCGGAAGAACCCCCCGATCCATCTGCCCGGATCGTGGGAGATGAGGAACTTCCCGGCACGCCACCCTTTCCGGTCGCCGCAGCGACTGCGCGGAAAGGATGGGGCAACCAGCGGACACAAGTCAATGCACCAGCGCAATCTCAATATGCCGGCGGATGGTGTGCGGCTGCGCGGCTCCGCACTTGGTCAGCGCCGCGTCGTCACACTCGCGCATGCTCGTCACCACGGGGTTCTCCATGGTCGCCGAGAGGATTCTGCCGTCCGCCGTGCTTACGGTGATGGTCACGTCAAAGGTCTCCTTGCCAACTGCCGCCTTGTACTTCCCCTCCTTTGTCTTCGTTACTTCCACCCAGTTGTTCGCCGTGTCCGCCACCGGGGCCTGCATCCACTCCGCCGGAAGCTGCAGATCGGGATGCGACGGCGGCACATGGTGAATCAATACCACCGCCGTCTGCTTCGCCGGGTCGATCGACTGAATGTTCAGGTCGAAGTCGATGTGGTCCTTTCCCAAAATCACCCGCGCGCCGTCCGCCCATGAGCTTGGCTGCGGATTCGGCACATAAAAGTGGTCTCCGGCGTGCTGTAACAATCCAACCTTGTTTGCAATCCACAGGTCCACGTAGAAGGTCATCAGGTCGAGCATCGGCCCCACCATCTCCCGGTCCACTTTGCTCAGATCGGGGCCGGATGGCATCACGCTGGGATCGAGCGAAAGCGTCTCGCGAAACTCGGCCATCGCCGGCGCCAGCGTGACAGGCTGCCCGTCGGAGGTCATGGCGGTCCAGCGAAACTCCTCGATGTAACTCCCGTTGGCGTTCTTCTTCACCGTGCCGGCGGCGTCGGCGGTGTAGTGCCAGTCTTCATTGACGCCGGTCATGTGGTACGCGAGCGTCTCTCCCTCGCGATAGTGGCGCGTGAGAGGGTTGCCGGCCGGCGCGGGCGTTTGCGCGGACACGAGCGTGGAGGCGAAAAGAACTGCGAGCGCGGTAAACGAATGCTTCATTGTGCCTTCCTTGAGATGCCTTCGGTGAAGAACTGCATTTGCTGGCGAACTACGCGGGTGGTTTGCTCAAAGGGCGGGCCCTCGACGGCCCATAGAGCCGTCAGGCCCAGGTGCATGGTCTTGAAGCTCATGACAAGTTGCGGAAGGTCGATGCCAGGCCGGAGCGCCCCGCGCTCCTCGAGCGCCGAGAAGAGCGACTGGAGCGGCGGATCGATATACTTTTGCATCTCCACCATGTACGGAAGGAAGCCCGCGGTATTCGTGAACATCTGCGCCAGAAACACGCGCACGAAGGCGTGATAGGGCTCCTTCAGCCGGAAGTGGAGAAGAATGTAATCGGCGAGGACGCAATCCACCGGCTGCTTCCCTGGCTTGAAACGGGCAACCGCGGGCGCCAGGCGCGCCTCCAGATCGGCCATGAACGCCACCACGATGTCTTCCTTTGCGGCGAAGTAGTTGTAAATCGTCCCCTTGCCCACATCGGCCGCCGCCGCAATCTCGTCGATGGTCACGGCGTCGATGCCGCGCCGCGAGAAAAGCTCGATGGCCGTGGACAGGATGTGAGTCCGCGCGGCAATCTTCTTCCGTTCGCGCCGGGATGCGACTGTGGTCATATATGACTACAGTCATACTACAGTCCGTTTCACCTGTCAAATCAGGTCCAACTTCGGATCAGAAGCGCGGCTTGCCGGTTTGCCTGCGATCCAGCCTGAGCCTGGGGTGCACCCTTGTCCGGCGCCGGCCGCTGACCCGATCCTGGAGCCTTGGCGATTTTGGCGCGGACCGAGATCGGAGTCCCAACAGAACCTGCTCGGGGGTCCGTGCTATCACATTCTTCGCAGAGGACGAAGGGTGGAGCACCTAGTCGTGATATCCGTCACTGACAGCTGGATGTTCGGACGCATAACATTTTGCCGCGGATAAGGGTGGAGTCGAAACGAAAAGTTGGACTGAGTGGGCAACTCCAAGGAGGGAACATGTCAGACCCGACCCAAGGGCGGAAGATGTTTTTGAGGACAGCCTTGACCCCAGCTTGGGCTTTTGCCGGAGGCTTGGGGGCATCAGATCTAATCCCCGGGGAGGGCGCCAGAATCGGCAAGTTCCTCAGGTCAAGGGGATATTCAAGAGGCGGTGGTGTGTGCGGTGCCATCGGTAGCTGTGCCGGTGGCGGGGGGGTGTGCGGTGCTATCGGCAGTTGCGCGGGCGGCGGCGGCGTATGTGGTGCTATCGGCAGCTGCGCGGGCGGCGGCGGCGTATGTGGTGCTATCGGCAGCTGCGCGGGCGGCGGCGGTATATGCGGCGCAATCGGTAGTTGCGCGGGCGGCGGGGGCATTTGTGGCTCTATTGGCAGTTGCCCGGGAAGCTGACAATGGAGGGACCGCCCTGCAAGCTGAGGCTTGTTGACAGCGTTTTGTAAGGGTGTTTGGTGTTTTTTAGGGGCGGAGATACCTCGAAACGAAGGGCAAGACCGGCTGTGCAAAGCCAAAGAGGGAAGATGTCAGACACAATTGAAGACCGCAGAAAGTTCTTAAAGATCGTCTTGGTCTCCGCTGGAGCTGTCATAGGAACTCTGGGCGCATCGATGCTTGCCTCCGGGGAGGAAGTCAAGGTCGGGAAGCTTAGGCGCTCGTTGGGAGTTGCAGAGGCCGCAGGGGAGTGTAGCTCTGCCTCCTCGTGCGCAGGTGGTGGCGGGCAATGTGGCTCTGCTTCGGATTGCGCAGGCAGCGGCGGGCAGTGTAGCACGTCCTCGGGCTGCGCAGGCGGCAGTGGGCAGTGCAGTTCTTCCTCGGATTGCGCGGGCGGCGGCGGGCATGGACAGTGTAGCTCCTCTTCCTCCTGCGCAGGCGGCGGCGGACAATGTAGTTCCTCCTCAGACTGCGCGGGCGGTGGTGGCCAGTGCAGTTCTTCATCGAGCTGCACTGGAAGCTGAAGGATGGATAGTCGTTACCGCAAACTGAGGCTCGATGACAGCGTTTGCCATTCTGAGCGGGACGGTAAGCACCTGTTCTTGCAGCCTAATCTGCCGGACTGGCTTGTCGTCAACCGGAACGGGGCCATTCTACTGTCGCGTTGCGACGGCCAGGCGTCGCTTGCTGAGATAGTTGCGCCATCGTCAGGCCTCGAAATACTCTTGCCCGGAGCCCAGGCGTTGTTTTCTGAGGCATTCCGTCGCGGAATTCTCGTTGACTGCGACTCGGTCCCCGACGACGGTTTCAAGATCGCAACGCCTTCTGGGCCAGCACTTGAAAGACCAGTCCTCGGAAGCGTCTACCTTAAGCTGACAAACCAATGTAACCTTCATTGCAGCTACTGTTACGCGCGAAGCGGAAAAACCTCCGATGTGCTCACATTTGAGGACCTTGAGTTGATAGCGAAGGGGGTCTCCACAATTTCGAAGTCCGTTGAGTACGTTCTTTCTGGCGGAGAGCCCTTACTCAATCCAGAGGCGCTCAGATTTGCGGAGATGGTTAAGGCGTCCGGCAATATCGTGCATATACTGACGAACGGGACACTGATTGATAAGAAGAACGCAGAACGCATTAGCAGGGTTGCGGACCTAGTCAAGATCAGCCTCGACGGAAGCTGCGAGGCGGTGCATTCGTTGACACGCGGCAAGGGCAACTTTGAGAGAGCCATTCTTGCCATCGACCTTCTAATGGAGCTTGGGTCTAACGTAATCATCGCTATGACTGTGACCAGGGAGAACCGGAGCAATATTCCGGAGATGGTTTCTCGATTTGGTTCGCGGCTGACATTCCAGCCCTTGTTCAAGGCAGGACGCGGGCAAGATAAGGAACGCTTGTCGCTGACGGGGATTGAGTATTATCAGGCTCTCGCTTCGGTCGCTGGCGTTGCCCCTATGGGGATGATTGGTAAGACCCTTGAATCAATCAGAGGGCGAGGAGTTCGGAGGTGCGCATTGGCTGAACGCGAGATAAGCATTTCGGAAACGGGCGACGTCTATCCATGCCAACTGCTCCATGCACCGGAACTCAAGGCCGGAAATATTCGAGAACTTTCCTTGGCTGAGATCTATTACGAATCGCCCGTCTTTAGACGATTGCGAGGCATCAACGTCGATGCGCTTGGCAAGTGCTCTGTTTGTCAACTCCGCTATATTTGCGGCGGGGCATGTCGAGCAAGGGATTTCTACGAGGTCGGGTCGATCGAGGAAGTCGGCGAATTCTGCGAATATGAAAGAGAAGCCTTCATCAATGGGATATTCGACTCGGTAGAGCTATAGTCGGTCTGGACCGCCGGGCGCCACCCGATTTTGACACGCGGGTCCCAGCGACCTGGCTTCCCACGATCATTACGAGCGTATCGAAAACGCAGCCTCAGTTGGCGAGGACACCCCTACGGGCTCAGCGAGCCGTTTCGCCATTCTTCTGAGTTCCGGCCGGTTGGCCACCTACCCGGAACCCGCCTCAGCGCTTCCATAGGACGACCGGAACCGCAAAATACGGTAAGCTGGGGCGATGAGGGATGGAGTGAAGGACGGATTGGGCAGCCAAGCGGCAGGGGCGCAGGCGAACGGCCCGGCGCTGCTGCTGCGCGGAATTCGCAAGGCCTTTGCGGATGTGAAGGCCGTGGACGGGCTGGACCTGGAGGTGGCGCGGGGCGAGTGTTTCGGGCTGCTGGGGCCGAATGGAGCGGGCAAGACCACGACCATCGAGATTTGCGAGGGGCTGACCGCGCCCGACGAGGGGACGGTGGAGCTGCTGGGCCTGGACTGGGCCGCGGGCTCCAATGAGCTGCGCCAGCGGATCGGGATTCAACTCCAAGAGACGCAGTTCCCGGACAAGCTGACGGTGGAAGAAACGCTGCGCCTCTTCCGCAGTTTCTTCAAGCGCGGGATTTCAGTTCAAGAGTCGATCGAAACGGCGCAACTGGAGGAGAAGCGCCGGTCGCGCGTCGCCGGACTGTCGGGCGGGCAAAAGCAGCGGCTGGCGATGGCCTGCGCGCTGGTGGGCGACCCCGAGCTGCTGTTTCTGGATGAGCCGACGACGGGGCTCGATCCGCAGGCTCGACGTCACCTGTGGGACCTGGTGGAGCGGCTGAAGCAGGCGGGGCGCACAATCATCCTGACCACCCACTACATGGAGGAGGCGGAACGGCTGTGCGACCGGGTGGCGATCATGGATCATGGGCGGGTGATTGCGCAGGGCACGCCGCAGCAACTGATCGCGACCCTGGGCGGGGAAGACATAGTCGAGTTTGCCGTGGGCGCGGTTGAGCCCGGCGGGCACGAGGCGAGCCACACGATCGTGGATGCGGAACTGCTGAGGGCCATCTCCGGCGTGCAGTCGCTCTCAGTGGATGAGGGGCTGCACCGGCTCTCGGTGAGCGAGCTGCACGTGGCCGTGCCGCGCATCTTTGCCGCGCTCAGGGGCCAGGGGCTGCACCTGAGCGAGTTTCGCACCCACTCCGCAACCCTGGACGACGTGTTCGTGAAGCTGACGGGAAGGAATCTGCGCGATGAATAAGCTGGAGCTGAGCAGCCTGTATCAGTTGACGATGGTGCGCTTTCGTTTACTCTTGCGCGAGCCGGAGGCCATCTTCTGGATCTTCATCTTCCCCATTCTGCTGGCGGTGGGGCTGGGCATCGCCTTCCGCAACCGGCCGGCGGACGTGTTGCAGGTGGGCGCGACCACTCCGCAGTTGGCGCAGGCCCTGGCCGCTGACAAGGGGCTCACAGCGACGACGATGGACGAGGCGGCAGGCTCGCGGGCGCTGGCGACGGGAAACATTCTGTTGCTGGCGATCCAGAGACCGGACGGGGTGACGTACAAATTCGACGACACCAATCCCGATGCGCGGACGGCGCGCCTGCTGGCCGACCGGGCGATTCAGACGGCGGCTGGGCAGCGCGATGCGGTGCGCGCCGCGAACGAGCTGGTGCATGAGACGGGGGCGCGGTACATCGACTTTGTGGTGCCGGGCCTGCTGGGCATGAACCTGATGGGGTCGGCGATGTGGGGGCTTGGCTTCTCGATCGTCGAGGCAAGGCAGAAGAAGCTGCTGAAGCGGCTGGTGGCTTCGCCCATGCCGCGCTGGGAGTATCTGGCGTCGTTTCTGCTTTCGCGGCTGCTGATGCTGGTGATCGAGGTCGTGCTGTTTCTGGGCTTTGCTTGGCTGGCCTTTGGAGTGCCGTTTCGCGGGTCACTGTGGCAGCTTGGATTGCTGTGCGTGATGACTTCGCTGGCGTTTTCAGCGCTGGGCCTGTTGGTAGCTTCGCGCGCCCGGACCATGGAAGCTGTTTCGGGACTGATGAACCTGGTCATGCTTCCGATGTGGATTCTCTCCGGAGTTTTCTTTTCGGCTACGCGATTTCCAGCGGCGATTCAGCCTCTGGTGCGGGCGCTGCCGCTGACCGCGGCCATCGATGCCATGCGCGGAAACATGCTGCAGGGGATGAACCTGGGACAATTGATTGTGCCGGTGGGGATATTGCTGGCGTGGTTCCTTGTGCCCTTCGCGGTCTCTCTGCGGATCTTTCGCTGGAGATAGAGGACGGAGAGGGCGAACAGTCATCTCTTGCCCACCCGCATGACGGCGCTGATACACAACTCACCTTGGCCCGATGCAGACGCACGTGCCGCGCCAAGCCGGAGCTTCACAGGACTCAGCAGCGCCGGGGGCGAACGGAGCGCAGCATCCTCGCCTGGTCCGAAAACTTGCGGACCTATGAAGGAGAGAACTCGCGCCGCCCAGCATCTGCTGTGGCCGCAAGAGAGGGCTGAGGCGAAGGCTGAAACTCACGCGAGTTACGCGCCTCCGCCAGTCCCTGTTTGTATCGGCATTGTCGCCGCTTACTTCGCAGCCGCAGCTTTCTGAGCCGCCCAGCGCCGCTTGACGGCCTCGGCGATGCGCGCCCTTCCCTCAGGAGAAAGATTTCTCTTCTTCTTTTTCTCAGGCTTCGCGGCCGGTGCAACCGCCTTCTTTGGCGTGGCCACAATCTTTCTGGGCCTGCCAACCTTTTTCTTCGGCGCCGGTGCGACGGTACCGCTCAGCAATGCGCGTGCCTTCTGCAAGAGTGCGATCTCACGGTCAACCGATGCCAGAATCTCCGATACTCCCATTTTTCCTCCCTGACTGATACTGCTAAGTGGTCCGATCGCCGCGCGTCCCGATTGCAGCGCTGCGCGGAGTCGGCCATTTGCCTTAACTTAAGATACTCGACTGTTGTCTCTTTGACAAATATCTGCATGCATTTTCCGGATTATTCTTCTGGTTCCTTCGCGCTGGGGCGTTGCTGATGGGGACAATCACGGAAAAGATAGCACGGGCAGATAGCTGTGTTATCGCGGTTCTTAGCGAGGCTCCGGACAAGTTCTTGCCATGCGGCCGGCATTGCCTCCGGGGCTGAAGCCCAGTCCGCGCGCAGGCCGTTTGCGGCGCTCGGGAGTCATGGCTAAAGCCCTGACTTGTCAGCCGCTTTCTCTCGAAGCGAGTGAGGATGCGGGCCGGTTCAGAGATTCCCTCGGAGTTGTTCCTGTGCCGTTTCGCCTTATCGCCCGCAGCGCGCCACGATGTGCGTTCCAGGCGCAACCATGGTGCCGGGGGCCGGAGCCTGCTCGAGCACTGTACCGTTTCCGGACACTTGCACCTCGAGGCCCGCGGCAGAGGCCAATTCGACCACCTTGCGCACCGGCAGCCCGATCAGCGAGGGAACCTGAAGGCGCTTGGCTTCATCGATTGTGACTGCGGCTGTCGCCTGCTGGGGAGCGGGTTGCGGCGCTGTGGCGGCAGCCCCCACGGCTTCGCCTGGTCTGGCGCCAGCATCCGCATTTAAGTTCGAAGCCGGATTCGGGGCCTGACGGGCAGCCGGCGTGGAGGCCAAGCCCGGAATGGCCGCCGGGACGGATGACGGGCGCAGCGGATCGTCGGTGGGCAGGTCGTTGGCAGCCGCATAAAGCGCGTCGATATTGGCGGTATCTTCGCCGCCATCGTCTTCCGTCACCGGCTTGCCGGCCTTTGAAGGCTTGGGCGGGCGCAGGTCGATGTCGTGCGGGACTCCCAGGTACTCGAGCACCTGCTGCGCGACTTCGGCAAACACCGGCGCGGAGACGCTGGCGCCGTAGTATGCGCCCTTGGGGTTATCCATGACCACGGCCACGGCGATCACCGGATTGTTTACCGGGGCAATGCCGGCAAACGAGGCCACGTGCATGGTCTTCGAATAGGTATGCGTAGCCGGATCGATCTTCTGCGCCGTGCCTGTCTTGCCGCCCGAGGAGTAGCCGTTGAGCTGCGCCTGCTTGCCGGTGCCGTACAGCACCACGCCCTCCATCATCTTGCGCATCTGGGCCGCGGTAAGCGTGGAGAGCACGCGATGCGCGCCCGGAGGCAGGGGATTGGGCAGCTCGCCTCCCGCCTTGAAGGGTGACGCCTGTAGCCGCGCGCCGGGTCCTTGGCTGCTGGCGTCCACCTGGCCCGGCATCAGCAAGTGCGGCGGAAGATAGATTCCGCCGTTGGCGATGGTGGAAACCATCGAGACCAGTTGCAAAGGGGTGACGGCCACCTCCTGCCCGATGGCGATCGACGCGATCGACGTTGAACCCCACTTGCTCACCGGCCGCAGCAGGCCGCGGGTCTCGCCAGGCAGCTCCGTGCCGGGGCGCGAGCCGAATCCGAAGTTGCGGATGAATTCATAAAACCTGTCCGGCCCCACCTTGAGGGCGAGCTTGACGGCGGCCACGTCGCTTGAGTGCTCCAGCGCCTCATGGACCGTGATGACGCCATAGTGGTCCGACTTGTCGTCGTGAATCACGCGCCCATACAAGGTGATCTGCCCGCCCTGGCAGTCGATCATGTCGTCCGGCGTAGTCACGCCTTGCTCCAGCGCCGCCGAGTACGTGACCAGCTTGAAGGTCGAGCCGGGCTCGTAGACGTCGCTGACCGCATGATTGCGCAGCAGCGCCGGCGTGGTGCGGCGAAACTGATTGGGATTGAAGGTGGGGCGAATAGCCAAAGCCAGAATCTGCCCGCTGTGAACGTCCTGCACCACCACCGTGCCGTTGGCCGCCTGGGTGCGCTCCATGGCGTGGTCCAGCGCCCGCTCGGCCAGAAACTGAATGTTTTCGTCGATGGTCAGCTCCAGGTTCCGGCCCGGCTCCGGCTCATGCTCGGTGGAACCCATCACCCGGCTGCGCGCATCAACGGCCGTGTACATGCGGCCGGGAACGCCGTGCAACTGCCCGTCGAATTTCTGTTCCAGGCCGCCCAGCCCATTGTCGTCCAGGCCCACATAGCCCAGCACCTGCGCGGCAATCTCGCTGTCCGGATAGAAGCGCTCGAACTCCTTCTGAAAGTAGACGCCCTTGATTCCTTGCGATGCGATGAGTCCCCGCACGCGCGCCGCAACTTCGGGAGTTACGCGCCGCGCCACCCAGGCAAAGTCTTTCCCCTTGTCGAGCCGCGCGACAATTTGATCCTCGGTGGTCTCGGCATCTTCGGGGTCGGTATGCACCAGCGCGGCCAGGGCGTGCGCGGCAGCCTGGTTATCGTCGATCTCGTTGGGCACCGCGTAGATGGAGTCCGCTTGCACGGTCATGGCCAGCTCGTGCAGGTTGCGGTCGTAAAGGACGCCGCGCCGCGGAGCTACCTCGAAGGTGCGCTGCTGCTGTTTCTGGGCCCGCTCCAGGAACTCCTTGTGGCGCACCACCTGCAGCCAGAACAGCCGCGCGCCGATGGCCAGCGCCCAGAGGAGAAAAAACAGGCAGATCAACCAGAACCGCGTCCGCCTGAGCGGCAGGACACGCGCCGCGCTGGCGCGACTCCGGTTGACTCCAAGGGCTGCCTGCATGGGAAATGGCTCCGACTGCTCTAGCTTCCAGCTGCCCTTCCGCTTATTGCGGGGCGGGCGCCGGAGGAGTCGCCTGGGCAATGGACGGGATTCCGGCATCCGGACGGCCGCTGGGATGAACCACCTGGCCCGGCTGCGGCTCCGCAAGTCCAAGCTGGCGAGCCACGGCATCTACGCGCCCCGGCTGGGTAAGCTGCGCCTCGGCCAGCCGTAACTGCCGGTTTTCCTCCCGCAACTGATCCAGCGCCAGCTTCTCCGACTCCACCTGGTAACCGCCCTCGATGGCATAGAAATGCTGCAATCCGTAGATCATTATCAGGGAGAATAGAAGGGCGACAGCTACCGAGAACTGGCGCATCTGGCGCACCCGCACCGGGTCCGGCGCCTTCACCAGGCGCGAGTTATCGAAATGCTTGGGAAAGAAGAACTCAGGCGTGCGCGCGCCCCGCCGGCGCAATGGCTGCTGGGCCAGTAGCTCGGCGTTCCGCTCGGCGACCCTCGCGCCCCAACTGCGGCCCGCTTCAAAGTAAGTTGTCGTGCATGCCGCCATAATTCCCTCCTGACCCCTGGTCCCTGACCCCTAATCCCTGTCTTTCCCCCGCCCTGAGCTTCGCGCTGCGCGAGCGCGGATTGCGTTCCATCTCTTCCTCGCCTGCCGTCACCGGTTTCCTGGTCAGAATCTCCCAGATCCCCTTCCGCGCGCCTTCCCGCAGACTGTCTTTCGCGATGCGGTCTTCCAGCGAGTGAAAGCTGATGACAACCAGTCTTGCGGAGGGCTTAAGCAACTTCGGCGCGGCCTCCAGCAGTGCCCGGATCTCGTCCAGCTCGCGATTTACGTAGATACGAAGAGCTTGAAAGGTCCTGGTCGCCGGATGAATGCGCTCCTGTTTCATTGGCGAGGCGGCGGAAGCTACGATCCGGGCTAACTGCCCCGTGGTTGCAACCGGCCGCCCGCGCACAATGGCTCTGGCGATTCTCCGCGACCTCCTTTCCTCTCCGTACTCGTAAATGAGGTCGGCAAGCTCACGCTCGCTCGCCTCGTTTACCACCTGTGCGGCGGTTGGCCCGCGGCGCGTATCCATGCGCATATCCAACGGCCCATCCGCCTGAAAACTGAATCCCCTGCGCGCTTCGTCGAACTGGAGGCTGCTCACTCCAAAATCGGCCAGCAGACCATCCACCGAGGCCGGCTGCACATATTCCGCAATGGAGCTGAAGGCCTCGCCCACCAGCGTCACTTGCGGCGCCTGGCTACCCAGCTCCTCGCCAACCCGGTCCAGCCGTTCCTTGGCTAGCTCCAGCGCCTCGGCGTCCCGGTCAAACCCGATCAGGCGCCCCCGCGGTCCCAGCAGCCTCGCTATCCCCTCGGCGTGCCCCGCCAATCCCAGCGTGCAGTCCACATACGTTTCCCCTGCGCGCACCCGGAGAAAATCGATCGCTTCATGAAAAAGAACAGGCACATGGCGTTCATCCGGCTTCGTCATGCGCTCCCCCTGGGGGGTCTTAACGGTCACTGTGGCGCTTGAGAATCGCCGCCAGCGTCTGGCGTTTCTCGGCCGTCATCTTCTTGTCCGGCAGACTCTGCTCGAAGATCTCCCGGTTGCGTACTTCCAGATAGGTCAACTTCCCGAAGACCGTGACTTCCGCGTCCAGCTTGGCCGTGCCGCGCAGTATCTGCGGCAGCAGCACACGGGCCTGGTTATCCACTTCCACCTGCTGGCCGTAGTAGCTGGTCAGGTTCAGGTAGGTGTCCACGGCTTCGTCCAGGGTGCTGTATTCGGCCAACTGCTGTTCCCGCTTCTCCCACTCCGGAAGGGGCCAGATCTCCGCGCCCTCGCCGTCCGTCGAGGTGATATAAAACTGGGTGACGCCCGCATCGTCCAGCAGCTGCTTGAAGGCAGCCGGAAGCTTCAGCCTCCCCTTCTCATCGACCTTTGCCGGATGATTTCCGCGGAACATCGTTCTGCCTCTTCGCCCTTCGCGGCCGATTCCTCATCCCCTACCGCGGCCTGCTTGCTGCCCTGAACTTCCCTCTTCCGTTGCCTGCGCTGGTTCCCCAGCCGCTGTGCGCCCGATTTCTGTCTTCGAGACTGGAAAAACTCGGGTAAACTTAGCTTGAAAGTCAGTCAAGCCGGACCAGAAAACTTCACTTTACTCCACTTTCTTCCACGTGGTTTGATAGTACAGCCGTTCCCGGCTCTCGCCAAGGGAAAAATCGAAAAAAAGTTGGGTTGGGAAAGGGCGAATGTGGAAAACACGCCTAATAGATCAAAGGACCTCTATCGCCACAAGATGTAGTGTTTACCGCTTTGGTCCACCGCTCTGGACGGGGCCGCGGAGGGTATGATAGGGGAACAAAAAGCGAAACAAGAGCTGTTCCGCCTGTAACTGTTACCCTACTTCTTCTCATATCCGCGCCGGACCCTGGCACGCTCAATCACCATCTTCAACAGATAAAAGACCACCAGCGCGTTGACGGCCAGCAGGCCGGACCTGATCCACGTCACTCTGCGCACCACCTCGAAGATCTCCCAAGGCAGAAACGACGCGGTAATGGCCAGGGTAAAGTACTCGGCCCAGACCTTCTCGAGGTAAAGACCGATGCCCTCAATCAGATCCAGCCCGGCATAGATAAAGACCACTTCGCCGATACGCTTCAGCATCCGGTCGGTAACCAGCGTCGACCTCTCCAGAATGAAGATGACGAAGCGCGGTTCGGTGTTGAAACGCAGGTGTTCGGCCAGGCGGATGAGCATATCGCCGAGGTCTTTGCCCACCAGGCGCAGCGCGCCCACGCCGATGGCGATGAACAACAGCGCCTGGCTCAGCTTGAAGGCCGCAATCAGGACGAGCCACCGGTTGCGGTGCCTGGGCTTCGAAAGAACCTGCGATGGAGTACCGTTCATAATTTGCAAACGATCCTGGGCGAACGTCGGTTGCTTCCGATTTCGCCTGCCTCATCTTACGTTAACCGATGCGCGCCGGTTCACGGGACCGCGAAGCCTGGGCCGTTTGGACCCGCTTGCGGCGGCATCGCTCCCGCCCATCTGCCGCTGGGCTACAATCATAGATGGGCCAAGGCCGACCTTTTGGGGAGCTAGATGGCTGCTTCTACCGGGTGAGTTTGGAGGGCGGAACCAGAATCGCTCTGTTGGGTGGTGGTTCCGCAGGGAACCGGTACGGAAGTGAGGCGAGTTTGAATGGGCGACGGAAGATCAGCGAGCGCAGACGGACCTGTCTCGCGGGTGCCACTGACACCTCTCGTAGCGCGACGCGCAATCCTGAAATGCTTCGAGGAGCGAGACCAATGGACGCGGAAGGAACTCGCGGCGACCATTGAGGCCCGCCATCGCAGGGCTGGCGGATACCCTGGCACCCAGCCCGTTATCCAAGTAGCAAAGAAGGTGCTGGGTGAGCTCCGAGAGGAAGGGCTTGTCCAGCCAGTATCGAAAGGGATCTGGCGGTACGTTAAGGACGCTGATTTCCCAGCACCTGAATCGTCCTATAGAGAGCCGCTACCTGACGACCCTTCGGTAGAGGACGACGAGGAACCTAGCGGTATTCAGGTCGGGGAGGAAATAGGGACAGGACAGGAATCTGTGTACCTCTATTACAACCCCAACGATCTTCGACTAGCTAAGGCAGAGAAACGTGACACGTGGGAGTGCAAGATTGGGCATACAGCGGGTGAGGTCTCTGCGCGCATCCTTGGGCAGGGAGTGCGCACAGCTCTATCTCATTCCCCTGTGATAGCACTTGTTATCCGCACTGACGATTCCCGCACGCTTGAGGCCGTACTACATCGTTCGCTACGATTGGCCGACTCGACAATTGTAGACGCTAGTCCGGAATGGTTCACGACCTCTCCGGACCGCGTGAAGGCTTGGTATTCTTTGTACGTCGCCTCGATTGATTGTCTTGCAAATGGGGCCAAGATGTTAAGTAAGTGATTCCGTTTCTTTGATCGCTAAGCATAAGCAGAGCAAGGAGCTTCAAGTTCTATGTCAATTCCCGCCACTCAAATGCGTCCCGGCATGATCATCAAGCACAGAGACCAACTGCACCTGGTCTTCAAGGTCGAGCACCGCACCCCCGGCAACCTGCGCGCCTTCATCCAGGCCAAGCTACGCAACATCCGCACCGGCGCCATGTTCGAGGAGCGCTTCCGCTCCGCCGACGCCATTGAAAAGGTGGTGGTGGACGAGGTCTCGATGGAGTTTCTCTACAACGACGGCGACGACTACTACTTCATGAACCCCGTCGACTACGAGCAGACCGTGCTCAAGGGCACGACGCTGGGCGACGCCATCGAGTACCTGACGCCCAACCTGCAGATCAAGGTCAGCTACCACGACGGCCAGGCCGTGGGCATCGAGCTGCCGGCGGCCGTCGAGCTGACCGTCGTCGAGACCGAGCCGGGGCTCAAGTCGGCCACCGCATCCAGCGTCAGCAAGCCCGCCAAGACCGAGACCGGCCTGGTCGTCCAGGTGCCCGCCTTCATCAACGAGGGCGAAAAGATCCGGGTGGACACCAGCGAGGGCGCATACCTGAGCCGGGCGTGACGCTCCGGAGGTAAGCTGTCAGGCAGGTGAGATCATGAATCGAACTGATCTTCAGGAAATTGCCAAGATACGCATCCGGGAATCCAGCGCTTTGCTCGACGCTGGGCTTCCGGATGGCGCATACTATCTGGCAGGGTATGCCGTAGAGTGCGCTCTGAAGGCATGCATCGCAAAGCGAACTCGGGAACACGACTTTCCCGAGAAGACGCTGGTCAATAACAGCTACACGCACAAACTAAAAGACCTGTTGAAATTGGCGGAGCTTAAGGTCGAACTGGAGGCAATCCTGCAATCGGATCCGTTGATGGACGCAAACTGGGCTATCGTTCAGGATTGGTCGGAGGAGAGCCGATACGAGAAAAGGACCGTGCAGGAAGCTGAAATTCTTCTCAGGGCAATTGAAGACAAGAAAGGAGGATTGCTCCCTTGGATAATGCAACGCTGGTGAATTTCGATATCGAAAACGGACAAAAAGTGATCGATGCCCTCGACCGGGACGGCAAGACTCCCAACGTGGCTCTCTGGGCCAAGCTCCCGGATTACGAGGATTGGAGACTGGTCATCGCTTCAGATCGCCTCGACCAATCCTCCTCGCTTTCGGGATACACCGAAATCAATGCGGCGATAAAAAAGGCGGGGATACCGTTCAATAGAAAGCCGTCGATCTTTTGGAGGTCGATGGACAAGCCATTTATCCAGGCATTGCGCCGGACCTTTTCGCAGACGGCCGACACCTATGGGATGCGCCTGGGTGGCCAGATGTTTGGAGACAAGTACCTGGAAGATGCATTCGTCTACCGCATCCGTTGAGACGCGTTGAAAACGGGCCGCCTGCGGGACGGGCTGGCGTGACGGAGGATTGCATGAAAGCGCTGTTATCTTTGCTGGTCGCATGTTCTCTCTTGCCGGTGGCCGCGAGTGCGGCGGAGGCGTCACCTATGGTAGCGAACGATCAGGCAGTTGCAGTCGCAGGCAACAATGAGTTCGCCCTTGCGCTTTATGGCCAGCTGCGCAGCCAAAGCGGCAATCTTTTCTTCTCGCCCGAGAGCGTTTCCACCGCGCTGGCCATGACCTATGCCGGGGCGCGCGGCGATACGGCGACGGAGATGGCCAAAACGCTGCATTTCACGCTGCCGCCGGATCGTTTGCATCCCGCGATGGGCGCGCTGCTGGCGGGCCTGAATGCACCCCATGATACTTACCAGCTTCGCGTGGCCAACGCTCTTTGGGCCGAGCAGGATTACAAGTTTCTCGACGCTTTCCTCAAGCTGACCGCGAGCGATTACGGCGCGGGATTCAACCAGGTGGATTTCAAGGGCGCGAGCGAGGCGGCGCGGCTGACCATCAACCAGTGGGTCGAGCAGAAGACGGACAATAAGATCGCAGATCTGCTCCAGCCGGGCGCGGTCAGCCCCGCGACCAGGCTGGTGCTGACCGACGCTATCTACTTCAAAGCCGAATGGCAGGCGCAATTCGAAAGTTCGGCGACAGAGAATGATGATTTCCATCTCTCCGCGGCGCAGACTGTCAAAGCTCCCCTGATGCACCGCTCGGGTGGTTACGAGTATTTCAACGGCGGGACGTTTCAAATCCTGGAAATGCCCTATAAGAGCGGCGATTTATCCATGATCGTCTTCCTGCCCAACGATATTAGCGGCCTGCCTGCCTTTGAGAAATCGCTGACCGCCTCCAACGTGAAGCTATGGCTGGGCCGGCTAAAGCCGGCAACGAGAGTCATCGTGACCTTCCCCAAATTCAAGGTGACAGAGCAGTTTGAGCTGGGAGGCACGCTGGGCGCGATGGGGATGCCGAACGCGTTCGATAACAACGCCGACTTTTCCGGGATGACCGGCAATCGCGGGTTGTTTCTCTCGGCCGTAATTCACAAGGCCTTTATCGATGTGAACGAAACGGGAACCGAAGCCGCGGCGGCGACGGCGGCGGTGATGGTGGGGTTGGCGATGATCGCGCCCGACCGGACGCCTCCTCCGGAGTTCCGCGCCGACCATCCCTTTGTCTTTCTGATCCGCGACAATCGCTCCGGCGGCATTCTCTTCATGGGACGCGTGAGCGACCCGACGAAGTGAGAAGCCAGCATCTCTGATTCCTGCAAAATGAGAAACCACCGCTGGCTGGCGGTGGTCTTTCATCTTTGCCGTGGCGATTGACTGCTAACCGGAGAAGTCAGACGCGGCATCCGGCGGCAGCTTACTTTACGCTGTTTGAGTCTTGTTGCCTCATCACCTCAATATATTGCCTATCGGTTTCATATCGCCTTTGAGCTTTATCCCAGCTTCTCCGCGCTCTAAAGAAACCGACGAGGAAAAAAATAAACGAGACCAATGCCATCCCTTCATAAGACATTCTTTTGCTAATAGAATTGAGAAGGAGATTCACAAGGAACCAGAGGCCGCCCAAAATCAGACCTTGAACGAGAGAGTACAAAAACTGCCCGCGCTGGCGCGTCTTCTCCCACGATTGACACCGCTTTTCAAGCATTTCGGTATCAGTGAGTCTCAAGCTCATCCTGGAAATCCTTTTCAACGCTTCCGGGTACCGGGTGCCCCAGGTCCCGCTTTGGGACCTGGGATAGCATGAGCGGCCACAATTAAAACCCCGCCTCGGGCAGGCTGACCGCCTTCGCCTCCAGCAGCGCCTCGATTGTGCTCAGCGCTTCTAGCACCGTCTCCGACACCGGCGCGTCCACCTGCACCACGGCCAGCGCTTTCACCGGTTTGGGTCCGCTGCGCTCGCGGCCCAACGCGAAGTTACCGATGTTCACGCCGTGCTCGCCCAGGATGGTGCCGATTTTTCCGATCACGCCCGGCACGTCGAGGTTGCGGCAGACCAGCAGGTTGCCCTCAAGCGGCACCTCGATGTCGATGCCGTCGAAGGCCAGCAGGCGCGGCTGCTCGCCATGAATCACGGTGGCGCTGGCGGCCATGGAGCCGGCCGCGGTGTGCAGCTCAACCGTGAGGACGCTGGCCGCGCCGCCGCGATAGCTCTCGTCCTTCTCCTCGTGAATGCGGATGCCGCGCTCGCCGGCCACCGCCGCGGCGTTGATGCGGTTCACGTTCTCCGAGCCGCGCAGCAGTCCTTCGATGGCCGCGTTGCGCACCAGTTCCGTCTTGACCTCGGCCAGCGACCCGCCATAGGTCAGGTCGATGGCCTCGATGCCGCCCTTGCCGGTCTGCGCCAAAAAAGACCCCACCCGCCCGGCCAGATCGATGTAAGGCGCCAGCACCACATACTCCTCGTGGCTCAGCGACGGCAGGTTGACGGCGTTCTGCACCACGCCCAGCTTGAGGTACTCGCGCACCTGGCGGGCGATCTGGATGCCCACAGCCTCCTGCGCCTCGCCCGTCGAGCCGGCGATGTGAGGGGTGAGAATCACCTGGTCGAACTCCGCATAGGGCGTTTCCTTTGCCGGCTCCTTGGCAAACACATCGAGGGCCGCGCCCGCTACCTGGCCGCTCTTCAGCGCCTCCACCAGCGCCGCGTCGTCGATCAGCTCGCCGCGCGCGCAGTTGACGATGCGCACGCCCTTCTTCATCGCCGCCAGGGATTTGGCATTGATAACTCCGGCGGTCTGCGGCGTCAGCCCCACGTGCAGCGTGATGTAGTCCGATCCGGCAATCAGCTCCTCCAGCGTGACCAGCTTGATGCCGTTCTCGCGGGCCACGGCGGCCGAGACAAACGGGTCGCTGGCGACGATCTCCAGGCCGAAGCCCTTGGCGCGGCGTGCCACTTCCAGGCCGATGCGCCCCAGCCCCAGAATGCCCAGCGTCTTGCCGCGCAGCTCCGCGCCTTGCAGAATCTTCTTCTCCCACCGTCCTGCGTGCATGGTCGAGTTGGCAAAGGGCAGCTTGCGGGCCAGCGCCAGCATCAGCGCTATGGTCAGCTCCGCCACGGCCACGGCGTTGGCGCCGGGGGTATTCATCACCACGATGCCCCGGCGCGTGGCCGCATCGGCGTCGATGTTATCTACGCCCACTCCGGCCCGGCCGATAACTCGCAGCTTGGGCGCCTGCGCCATCAGCGCGTCGTCCACCTGCACGGCGCTGCGCACCACCAGCGCGTCGGCATCGGCCAGGGCAGCCGGCAACCCATCCGGCAACTGGTCGTGCGTGAGGACTTCCCACCCCGGTTCGGCCGCGAACACGGCCAGCGTTGCCGGAGAAACCTTCTCTGCCAGAACGATCTTCATCCTCTCTCCTTTGTCCTTTAGCCCGGCTTCATACTCATCGAAGCGGATGCCGTGCTTCTCGCATAACAGATCCAGCATCCGCACCACGGCCGCGTGCGGCTTGCCCTCGCCCCGCTCATACTTCCAGATCGAGTTGGGATGCACGCCCAGCCGCTCGGCCATCTCGTATTGATAGAGGTCCAGCTGCTTGCGCGCGATCAGCAGCTTTTCTCCGAAACTCAGTTCGGTCATAAGTACAGCTCCTAGCTTCTAGCTGTTAGCTAGAAGCCTGGGTGCCCCACCCTCGCCGCGCCTTTGCTCTCGCGGCTAGGGTGGGAAACTGTTGGGCGCCTGGGTGCCCCAGGTCCCGTCCGCCGCGGCGGAGAGACCTGGGAAACCACGAACCTCAACCAGCAATCGAGCAAGCTACCAGCTAAAAGCTAATAGCTAATTGCTGAAAGCTAGCTTTTCGCCGCCTCGGCATACACCTGCTGCGCCGCCGCCACCGCCTGCCCATAAGTCACCGGCAGCCCCAGCGTGTCTTTGGCAATGTGCTCCATGGCTCCCAGCAGCGCCACCGTATCCAGGTAGTCGAAAAAGCCCAGATGGGCCACTCGGAAGATCTTGCCCTGCATCTCCCCCTGGCCGTTGGCCGTCACCAGCGCAAACTTCGCCTTCAGCGCCTTCACCACCGCGCCCGAATCCATCCCCTCCGGCACCGCCACCGCCGTGGCCGCCGCCGCCGGCGATGTGGGCGCAAAAAGCTTGACGCCCAGCGCCACGAGGCCCGCGCGCGTCGCCGCCGCGTTCACCTGCGCGTTGTCGATGAGCGCCATGCGGCCCTTTTCCAGGTCTCCGCCCGCCTGAGCGGCGATATAGTCGAGGGCCGCGCCCAGCCCGGCCACCAGCGCCACCGCCGGCGTATACGCGCTCTCACCCTTCACGGCGTTCTTGCGCTCCTTGCGCAGGTCGAAGTAGTAGCGCGGATTCTTGGCCTTCTCCATCGCCGCCCACGCCTTCTCGCTCACGCTCAGGTACGCGAGGCCCGGCGGAATCATCACCGCCTTCTGCGAGCCGCCGATCAGCACGTCGATCCCCCAGCCGTCCACGTCGAAGTGCGTGGTCCCCAGCCCGGTGATCCCATCCACAATCAGCAGCGCATCGGACTCGTTCACCAGCCTCGCGACCGCCTCTACATCGTGACGCACCGTGGTCGAGGTCTCCGTGGCCTGCATGTACACGGCCTTGTGCTCCGGCTTCAACGCCGCGCGCACCTCTTCCAGGTCGAAGGTCTGGCCATAAGGAGCTTTCACCACATCGGCCGCCAGCCCGAAGGCCTTCGCCAGGTCCACCCAGCGCTCGCCGAACTTGCCCGCCGTCAGCACCAGCGCGCGGTCGCCCGGCGAGGTCAGGTTCGAGACCGAAGCCTCCATCGCTCCCGTCCCGGAACACGCCAACAGCAGCACGTCGTTCTTCGTGCCCACAAAGACCTTCAACTGGGCCAGCACCTTCTGAAAGAGGGCGCGAAACTCCGGCGTGCGGTGGTGAATGTCCGCCGCCGCCATGGCAAACTGCGCCGCCGGAAGCAGCGGCGTCGGGCCGGGCGTATACAAGCGCGTCTTGCGAATCATGGTCTTCTCCTCGTCTCTCGCCGGGGCCTCAAGGGGATACTGGAACCGAAGTTGGACAGGTTCTTCGCAACATCGCACCGGCTCAGTATCCCCACGGTCATCCGTCAATCACAGAATACACTTTTATGTGGCTTTTGTGAATTATTCTTGTGGAAATCTCCCCGCCGTCCCAAATTGGCTGGAGCGCTCGGCGCCCCAGTTCTCGATCCTGAAACCTGGGGTTTCCATGGCGCTCGTCAGGGCAACGCGTACCAGGATCCCTTGCCGCTCCCACGCAAGATAAGTTGCCGCTTCCCCGCCAGGCTGCGGAAATGGTCCTTCAACGTGTTGCGGCTGGCGCCGGTGGCGCGGACCATCTCGGCCATCGTGGCGCGGCCATGCCGGCGGACGTAGTCGAGGATCTCCAGGTCCAGCTCCGGCAGCGCGGCAATTACATCCCGCTCGTGCTCCACCTTGGCCGCGAGCCGGCGTTCCTGCTGCTGCAATGCCCGCAAAAAAAAGATCAGCCACGGCTGCCAGTTCGGCGCCGCGCTGCGTAGGGTGCCCTGCGTCTGGCGCAGCGCCAGGTAGTAGCCCTCTTTACTGTTCTCGATCACGCCTTCAAGAGAGCTATAGGGCACATAGGCATACCCGGCCTTCAGCAAGAGAAGCGTGGTAAGCACGCGGCTCAAGCGGCCGTTCCCGTCCTGGAAGGGGTGAATCTCCAGAAACACAATCGTAAAGATGGCGATGACAAGCAGCGGATGGAGCCGTTTCAGTTCCTGTGCCTCCCGGAACCATGCGACAAGCTCGGCCATCAGCCGTGGCGTGTCAAAGGGCGAGGCGGTCTCGAAGACGACGGCCATCTGCTGGCCGGCGTCGTTGAAGGCGGCGACACTGTTGGGCTGGGTCTTGTACTCGCCGCGGTGCCAGTCGTCCTTCTCGCTGTAGCGCAGAAGGTCGCGGTGGAGCTGCTTGATGTGGTTCTCGGTAATCGGAATCTCCGGCCACGCATGGAAGATGGTCTCCATGACCTCGGCGTAGCCGGCCACCTCCTGCTCGTCGCGGGTGGCAAAGGATTTGATCTCCAGATTGGCGAGCAGGCGCTCCACATCGCGGTCGGAGAGTCTGTTACCCTCGATGCGCGTCGAAGAACCGATGCTTTCAATGGTCGCCACGCGGCGCAGGGCGCTCAGGCGCTCGGGCGCCAGTGTTCCCAGCGCGCGCCATGCCCCTTTGAACTCGTCGATCTCGGCGATCAGCGTGAGCACTTCGGGGGTAATCGGGATGTCGGCGGTCTCGAACATCTGGCCCTCACACCCATATATACACCCATAAGCACCCATAAATCCACCCACACGCGGTGTGAACAAGCCTTACAATTCCCTCTTGAGCCGTTTCGCTTTCGGCTCGCACTCCAGTCGCAAAAGGCAAGACTCCATGACCGAAGCAGGCGGCGGAGGCCAGATACTATACTCTTCCTAGCAATGGACGTGCCGCCTGAAATCGTCTGTCTTGCCGAGGAGATTCACTCTCGTTCAACCCAGTTGGCCGCGCCAAATGCTGTCTCGTTGCGTGCTATCCGGCGGGAGATTTCACATCGAATCGCAAAAGCATCGCCGCAAAGCGTCGTTCAGCTTGCCTTGCATCTGCTCAACAGGCCCACTGATCTAATGAGGTTCTTCTCTTATGAAATCGTAAGCCGCCACAGGCTTGCTTTTGAACAGCTTACCGCGGATGACCTATTGAAACTTGGTGAAGGAATAAGTAGTTGGGGTTCCGTCGATTGTTTCGCCATGTATCTTTCCGGCCCGATGTGGGCGCGGGGCAGCATTTCCGATAAGGCCGTCAAGGCATGGGCGCGCAGCCAGGACCGCTGGTGGAGGCGTGCAGCGCTGGTCAGCACTGTTGCGTTGAGCCGGGGTGGGAACGCTCAAGACTTTATCCGAGTGGCGCGAATCTGTACTTTGCTGGTCGAAGACAGGGATGACATGGTTGTGAAGGCTCTCTCCTGGGCTTTACGCGAAGCCGCCAAGAAGCACCCTGAGCAGGTCAGAAGATACCTTGCAGAACATCAGGGGGCTCTTGCTGCCCGCGTTAAACGAGAAGTGAACAACAAACTCGCAACCGGCCTGAAAACGCCTCGCAGCCGCGCAAAGAACACATGACACCGGGTTCCACGATGATGTTTGACCCCCGTCCGTCTTGATTGACGTTCACACAGGGATTATCCGTTCTTGCTGTCAGTTGAGCCGCCGAAAGCTGCTTTCTCGGTCGGGAGTGAGGTTTGCCGGCGCAAGGACCGGAATCCAGCGGATTAGAATGAATGGTATGACCGAAGCAGGCGCGCTTGAACTTATCGTCACCCAGCAGATCGTCGTCTCCATGAAGGCCCGCAACGAGGTCCGCACCACCACGCTGCGCCTCATCAAGAACGCCCTCAAGAATCAATCCATCGCCAAGCGCGCCGCGCTCACGCCGGCCGAAGAGCAGCAGGCGCTGTCCACCATGATCAAGCAGCGCCGCGACTCGATCGAGCAGTTCACCAAGGGCAACCGCCCGGAACTCGCCGCCGCCGAGGCCGCCGAGATTGTGGTGATCGAGGAGTTCCTGCCCAAGGCTCTGGACGAGGCCGGCCTGAGCGCTCTGGTGGCCGAGGCCGTCGCCGAAGTGGCCGCCGCCAGCGGCAAAGCGCCCACTCTCAGGGAGATCGGCGCTGTCATCAAGACTGTCCAGGCCAAGCTCCAGGCCGGCGGCCTGCGCGCCGAAGGCCGCGTGGTGAGCGAGATGGTCAAAAAGGCGCTGGCGGGGTAGAGCAGGCGCTCCCAAGCCTCATCCGCCGCGCCGGACGGGATCCGGGGCGGTCGGCCAACCGCAAGGCCGGGGTTGCAATGGGCAGCGGCGACAACTGGACTGCCGTTTACTCTCCCGCAAATAGGAAGAATCCGCTTGCATTCCCGAGGGGGCGCATCCTAGTATCTACCTGACCCCCATTTGGGGGTTGTTTTTTTATGGATTTCCCGTCACCCCGTATCGCTCCGGTCGACAGAGCGAAGAAAGCCGCGGTGCAGACGCAATGTTCGAGTGCAAGTTCCGCAACCTACTGCTGGCATTCGCCGGCGGTCTCCTCTTTCAACTTCTGCCAGCACAGTCCACAGTGCCCCAGTCCTGTACCCTGACCGTCTCTTCAGCCATGGCGCTTGAAGCCATGTCGACCGGCTCCGCGGTGGAGGCCAAGGTCTCGCGCTTCGGTCCCAGGGAGTTCGTCGATGTGACCGGGACGACGAAGGCGGGCAAGGCCGTTCACGCGCAACACTGGTTCGATCTGGTGGCCCACAAGGCCTACTCGCTCGACGTGGTCAAGAATTCCTGCTACTGGATCACTTACACCGGCCCCGATATGCCCACCATGTACGACCCCGTCGCCGCCCCCCCGCCGTCGGGCGAAGACCTTGCCACCTTCAACAAGAACGTCGTGCGCCAGGAGAACGTGAACGGTATCGCGGCCAGGCTCACTGAGAGTTCCAGCGATCAGGGCAAATCCAGGATATGGATTGCCGTGAATGGCAGCTATCCCGTCAAGGCGGAGATGACCTTTCCGGGCGGTCAGCCTATGTTGATGCTGGAAGTGAGGGCATTGCGCTTCGAGAAGCCCGCCGCCGCGCTCTTAACGCCGCCCGCCAACTGCACGACACAGGCGCAGGGCGAGTGGAGCGCCACCAGCATCAGTTCTCACTTCGAGACAAACATCGAGGCGCATGGATCGGGATCGGTCGACCTGGGCACCGGCAAGGCCACGGGCGACGTGACCGTAAAGTCCGGTATTACCCCGCACTAACTCTCCGGGCCATTGCTTATGGCGGCGGAAATCCTGGAGATTCCCGTCAATCTCAATAACAACAAACAAGGTTCACCAAGGAGCTATCATGAAACTCATTTTCCGCACTCTGCTCGTGGCGCTTGGCGCGCTCGCCATTGCTACAACGGCCTTCGGCCAGACGGATAAGCCCGGATCGAAAGATTTCCCCGGCATCAGCCGTATGCCCGGATATCACATCGAAGGCTACAGAGATTCGATCTTCGACTCCTTCAACTTCCCGGTAACCAAAAGCGGACGTACGTCGCAGGTTCCGGTCGAAGGCCATTACTACCAAATCGAATACAAGCGCGATCCGGCGACGGGGCCGGCCAGCGGGCTGCAGATCAAGCGTAACTATCAAAACGCCGCCACCGCCAAAGGCGGCAAGGTCCTCTTCGATGACGGTCCCGGCGGCGCAGACACGACGTTTGAATTGACCAAGCCGGGCAGTGAGATATGGGTGCTGGTCCATATTGCTTCCGTGGGACCCGATTATTACTACCTGAATATCGTCGAAAAGCAGGCGATGGTGCAGGAGGTGACGATCGATGCCGCGGCCATGGCCAGCAGCATTGCCGATACCGGTAGCGTAGCCATCTACGGCATCAACTTCGACACGGCCAAGAGCGATATCAAGCCTGAATCCGAGCCGGCCATCGTCGAGATTGCGAAGCTGCTGACCAACAACCCCACGCTGAAGGTAGGAATCGTCGGCCACACCGATATGGTTGGAGACGCCACCGCCAACATGAAGCTCTCCCAGGCGCGCGCCCAGTCGGTCATCAACGAGCTGGTCTCCAAGCACGGCATCGCCGCGGGGCGTCTGGTCGCCTTCGGCGCCGGACCGTGGGCGCCGGTTGCCACCAACAAGACCGACGACGGCCGGGCCAAGAACCGCCGCGTCGAACTGGTGGAGATAGCGACCAAATAGATAGACAGTCCGCATCTCGGCGGCGCGGCAAGAAGCGAATCCCAGGTCTCGCTCCAGAGACCTGGGGCGCGCGGCCGTAGCTCAAGGAATGGGCTCTTCCGCCACTTTGCCGGAGGCGGAAGGCCGATACAACGAGAGGGACCTTTTTCGAACTCTATTTACCGGGCGAGGTCCGGATCCTCGCCGTAGGTGGGATAGGGCTCCGGCTCGGTGCTGGTTGGCATGGCGGCGAGGGTGGCGAGGTCGGCCTGCACCTGGGCCCACTGCGAAGGATTCTTCTTGGTCGCGATGGGCGATGCTGGATTGGCGTAGTAGGCCTGGATATCTTCCTTGATACCCGGAGGAATGGGCTGCGCGGGCAGGCGCGTGAGGCGATGGAGGAGATCGGCGTAGGCGGAGTCGGTGAGCGGGTAACCGCCGGGCTGCACCACCCGTCCCGTGTCGAGATCGCGATTGGGCAGCGGATGGCGCGGATCCCGCGAGCGGTGCGGCGTGGGCTTTCCAGTGGCGGAAGGCGTGAAGCGGGCGAGCCTCTGGCGAAGAGCGGTAGTGGAGAGCACGACGCTGTGAAGGTAGTCCGCTTCCGTGGCCTCGGTGGGGCCCTTGATCGCAACCAGCTTCAAGGGGCCGGCTTTGGGCGCGACAAGGATGAGGCCCGCCAGAGCATAGGTTCCAATTCCCGGCTTTCGGCGGTAGGCTTGCCAGTTGTTCCCGGCGGCGATCCTGGCCACTTCCTTATCGAATGCAACTCTCTCCGGTGTATTCGCCTCCGCGGGTTCATGGTTCCGATGCAGCAGTGTGACCGCGTAGGCAATGCGGGGAATGAATTTGCGAACGGCAAAACGGTATCCGCGGACGTTCAAGCGGCGGCCGCTCGCGCCGGAAAAGTCTTCGGTCAAGCCGTAGGTCTGGTAGTACGCCAGAGCAAGCTGGCGCACGGGTACCTCGAGTCCAACATGGCGGAGGTAGTGTATCGGGGCCACGCGGTGATGCGCGATCTCGTCGATGTCGAAGGCGAACTCGGTCTGAACATGCTGGCGCTCTCCCTCGGCATAGTTCACCTCGGCGCCGTACTTCGCGCCCAGGCTCGGGAACTCGATGGCCACGGCACGATTGGTAGCCGTAGAGTGGCCGATCGTGTCCCCAACGTAGTGGGAGAGCGCGCCTACCGCGAAGGCGAGCTCGTTGGCGTTGGTCGCATTGCGGAAGAGATTGACGACGAAGTCTCCCGAGCGGACATAGTGAGTCAGGTCGGAGAAGGAACGGTCGCCAAAGGGGTAATAGCCGATGTCCTGGATGACGCATCCGCCGTATGCGTAGGCACGGGCGCGCTCGAGATCGGCAGCGGTCAGGTTTGGATAGCGGCTCAGGAGCAGGGGAACGATGGAATCCTGCCAGGTGAGGTCGATGAGCTGCTCGTGAGTCAGAAGGGAGTAAGCGTCCGCCCGCCTGTGCCATGAAAGCAGCAACAGAAAAAAGAGCGCCAGGGCCGTTCGCAAGCGTGCTGAACTCATCTTTCCTTCCTGTTACCTGAACGGCAACCTCCTATTTCAGCTCTAAGCCTTCAAGATCAAACTGCCTACTTCGCCGCCGTCAGCGCCGCGAGCGGAACCAGCATATCCTCCTTGCGCTTCACCAGGTTGGTGGCGTTCAGCGTGGCCAGCTCGAAGCCGTGTCCATGAGTTATGGCATCGGTGGGGCAGGCTTCAACGCAGTAGCCGCAGAAGATGCAGCGGTTGTAGTCGATGTTATAGACCTTGGCGTAGCGCTCCGCGGAGGAGATGCGCTGCTCGGCGGTGTTTTCGGCGGCCTCGATATAGATGCAATTCGCCGGGCAGGCCGCGGCGCAAAGGAAGCAGGCCACGCATTTCTCCAGGCCGTTCTCGTCGCGCTGCAACACGTGCGCGCCGCGATAGCGCTGCTCGAAGACGGCGCCGCGCTGGGGGCCCTTCCCATCCGGGTAGTTCTCCACCTGGCTGGGCTCGATAATCTCGCCCAGGGTGATGCTCATGCCCTTGGCGATGCCGGCCAGGTTGCGCACAATCGACATGGGGCCAGTATACGATGGATTCCGGGAGGGGTTCACGATGCGAATCAGGGTTTGGGCAGTTGGTCTTCTGTTTGCATTGACCACGGGGGCCGCGGTTGCGCAGACGCCGCCGCAGAGCCAGCCGCAACCGATGCCGATGGGCGGCATGGACATGGGCCAGGGCAAGACGATGGACATGAGCGCGTGCCAATGCAACTGCATGAGCCAGGGCAAAGCCATGGATATGGGCAAGCAAATGGATATGGGCCAGGCCAACCCGATGGAGATGGGCTCGGGCAAAGGCATGGACATGGGCAAAGGCATGAGCATGGGCCACGGCACGGGCAAGCCCCCGGTCCCGGCCGGGCCGCTGAAGATCACCTTCGGGGCCAAATCCGCCGAGTGGACCGTGGCCGCGCTGGCCGCGCTGCCGCACAAGACGGTGACCGCTTACGACGAGCACGCCAAGGCCTGCCGGACCTATTCCGGCGTGCCGGTGATCGACCTGCTCACCCCGCTGGGCGTGCCCGGCAAGCAGCACGGCAAGGATTTGCGGCTCTATCTGGTGGCCGTGGGGTCCGACGGCTACGAGGCGGTCTACTCCGTGGCCGAGGTCAACCCCGACGTGCACGACGGGACGGTGATCATAGCCGATGCGATCGACGGCAAACCCATTGCCGACACCGGACCTTTGGAGATCGTTGCGGCGGGCGATAAGCGTTCCGCGCGCTGGGTGTATTACCTGACCGCCATCCGGGTGCTGGCGGCGGACTGAGGGCAAGACGCCACTCTCGCCCTGCTCCAGCCGGTCGAGCTTCTCGGATCAATGCCGCGCGGCCGGCGGCACGGACTTGCCGCGGTTGTTGGCCGGCGGCGTGGTAACGGGCTTGCGCTCCGTGCGCGGCTTCAGCAGTTCCTGGCAAAGCATCGAATCCTGCCCGCGAGCCAGTCCCGGCAGCGCGCCCTGCCCACTGCAAAGCCGCACCATCATGGCGTCGGCGTCCTTGTCCACGAGCGGCTGGGTGTGCTCCAGGCCGCTGTAGGCGTCCAGATCGTAGCGGTAGAGGAAGTCCTCGGGCGGCTTCTGCTTGCCGTAGTCGAAGTGGCTCCAGGTGGCCATGAACTCGCGCCCATTGGGCTCGGCCATGGCGGCGTATACCTGCGTCCAGGCCACGCCCGGCGGCGGGTTCGCGCTCCACACCGGCGCAGCCTGGCCGCCGCGCATCCACCTGGCCGCCCAGGCATGCTGCGAAATGTCGTAGTGGAAGACCGTGAAATACGTGTCGGGCGCACACCCGGCGCAACTGTCGTAGAGCGCGGCCAGCTCCTCGGGGTCGCCCTCGGCCAGCCTCATCCAGCCGGCAAAGCGCAGGTTCGCGCCCTTGATCAGCGGCGTAATGCCGTGGCTGGTCAGCGACGTGCTCCACACGGTGAACGTGTCCTCGCCGGGCAGCGACTGCGCACTGACCCGCCGCGTGGTCACCACCAGCGCCGCGTCGTACTCGACGCCGATCTCGCGAATCGCCGTCCACTTCTCCGCCGCCAGCGATCGCGTCACCCACACGATCACGCTCTGATCCTGGGGCGAGTGGAAGTTCATCCACCGGAAGGGATCGGGCTGCTGCGCGGGCAAGGAAGCCGCGGCGGCCAGAACCGCCGCCAGCAAAACCGTCCGATACCTGGGGAAGACGACCCGCATGAGTCTAGGTATAGCAGAGAGAGACGCTCGTTGTTTTCGTCCCGGCAAATCACGCCAGAAAGCGAATCAGCAGCATCGTCTGGTCGTCGGACTGTTGATAAGACTTCCCGAGCGCCTTCTGAACCTTGCTGAACACCGCCGGCAAGGGAGCGGCCAGATCTTCGCGCAACACCCGCTCCAGGCCATCATGACCGAAGGCATTGCCGGCCTTGTCCTCTGCCTCAAGGATGCCATCCGTGGCGATCACCAGAACATCTCTAGGCTGCACCTGCACACAATGGCTTTGGTATGAGCTAGCCCCAGGCAGGAGCCCGAGCGGTATCTGCTCGTCCGCAAGTCGTGAAACCGATCCTGTTGCCCCTGAAACATGCAGCATCGCCGGCTGGCCGGCGATCGCATATTCCACCTGTAACTCTTCCGTTGCCGCGTCCTCCCCGATGTGAACTGCCGTGCACGTCGCGTACATGTGGGGCTCTTTCACCTGCGGAAGTACCGCATTCAGCCGCTCGAACACTCCGGTCGGTGAGGGCAGATCGAAAAGCTGGGTCCGAACCGAGGTCTTCACCATGCCCATCATGATTCCGGCAGACATTCCATGGCCGGCAACATCGGCAACGTAAGCGAAAATGGAGCCATCCGGCAGAGCCACCGCGTCGACAATATCTCCGCCCACCTTGTCGCTCGGCACCGAAATGCCGTAGATCTCAAATCGCGGCAGCTTCATCTCGATCACAGGCACGAGCGTCTGCTGAATCCCATGAGCCAGCGACAGCTCGGTCTGAATGCGGACCGAGTGACGGCCCTCGCCCTGCACAAAAAGCAGAAACAGGATGCCAGCGGCCGCGCTCAGGACAAGCACTGCGAGAGCTCCGCTCTTCACTCCCGATTCAATCGACGGTCGAGCCATCGGTCCGCCCACCGCATGGATGAGGAAACTCACACCGCGCGAGCCCACAAAGTGAAGAGCGAAAGCAGCCAGAATATAGCGGGGGCGGCGCGTCAGGACCAGCAGATAGATGATCCCCATCAGTCCGGTGAAGAGCGTCCAGAAGATAACCCCTAAGAGCGGCTTCTGCCCCAGCGCAAACAGGTCGACGATGAAGCCCACCATTCCAAACAGGCAGAAGATGGCCAGCAGCAGAAATGTGAGCCGGCGCAGCGGCACCGTCTGCCAATAGATGAAGTTCTGCCTGCTCGCGGCGCTGCGGAAGAGCTTGTCAAATATGGTCGTGCGAGGCATTTCGTTCACCTGCTCCCAACGGAAACCGCGAGCAAGAGATTCGATGAAAAAGCGCAAGTTTACCGTTCCATTGCGGATGCTTCACCTCGGGTTCCTGCACCTATAGCTTAGAGCATTTTTCCTATTGGTGTAGAGTGGGGGGGGGGGGCGGGGGTGCCCGCG
>Ga0326728_10003080_pt1 | contig 53182 bp, 40 predicted proteins | sample MB3enrmetagenome_FD_207602 | JGI IMG/M metagenome (GOLD analysis project Ga0326728, IMG submission 207602) | Lab enriched peat soil microbial communities from McLean, Ithaca, NY, United States - MB31MN | ecosystem: Environmental > Terrestrial > Soil > Wetlands > Peat | place: USA: New York... | reverse complement strand
TACGGCGTGCCCCAGAACGGCGGCATGCTGGTGAAGCGCTATCGCGTGGAAGAGCGCAGTGGCGACATGATCGAGTACCAAACCTACTACTGCGTGAAGATCGTCGTACCCGGCGCCATGTACGTATTTAAGAGCGCCGTGGCGTAGAGGATTGGACCGTTGGTTCATCGGGTCAGCGAAAGGTTTGAGTCATTTGGCCATCGGGTCATCGGGTCAATGAAAAACAGGCGCGAATCGGCGTGCTGGTGCAATGACTCAATGAGTCGATGAAGCAATGACCAAATTCCGGAAGATGACCCGATGGCCAAATGAATAAATGGAGGTTTTTGATGTCCAAGTACCAAGTTCTTCAGCCTATCGAAAAGAGCAACGTCATGTATGTCGCCAAGGGCGCGGCGGTGGCGAAGTTGATGCCCAGCGCCTGTCACGGGAAATTGATCCCGGTGGATGCCTCGGGCGAAATCGAACTGACCGAAGAGGAAGCCAGCATTCTGATCTACGGCCAGGTGCCGTTGTTTCAGGGCAAGCCTGATCCGATCGGCGGCACGGAAGTTCGGGAAAAGAAATCCAAGCAAGACGCGGACGCAGCCGCAGCCAAAGCCGCGGCTGAGAAGGCTGAGTACGAAGAGTTCGTGGCGTTCCGCGCCGCGAAGGCAGCGAAGAAGAAAGGCTGAGGTATGAAGGGTGAAGTATGAAAACTTCATCCTTCAGCTTTCATCCTTCATCCTTTTTGGGAGGTTTTTCAATGTCAGCTTCAGCAACTTACACCACGCTTTACACCTTCCGCCTGGACCGTCGTCAACTCGTGCGGCGGATCCGGGTGGACATTACGGGTCTCGCGAGCGGGGCCAACACCATTCCCCACAGCATCGTGGCGCCCAACAATCAGTCGGTCGGGCAGTCGCCCAAGGACGAAATGGTGCTGCTCACCTCGACCGTGGCCGTGCATCGCACCCAAGCGGCGGACGCGACGAATTTGTATTACACCGTCGACTCAGGAAGCGGGACGACAATCTCGGTGTACGTCACCGTGTAGTGATCTGCACGTCGGGTCATCGGCTCATCGACTGACTTGCTTTTCAATGGCCCGATGACCCGATGGCTCGATGACCCGATTGAGGAGCCTTATGTCCTATACAACGATCGCTCAAGTCGCAGGCATGTTTCCCACGTTTACGCGTAATGGGCCGAAGGAACCCGCCGATACGCTCATCCAGAATTATATAGACGACGTGGCGGGGGAAATTGATGCCATCTTGCAGCGGCGCTTTCAGGAAGCCTATGCGAGCCTGGGGTTCACCGCCTGGCAGGGAAGCTTCAGCACCGACCAGTTGAACCTGCTCGAAAAAATCAACCGTTATGGCGCTTGCGCGCAACTTGCCGAGGTGTTCGAAACTTCGGGGATTGCCGCAGCGGCCCGCGTGGCGAAGGGCTTTGAGGATGAATTCCGCGAGTTGTGCAACAAGCTCAACGCCCGCGACCCGGACGGCAAGCCGCGGGCCCAGGGCGGTGACTTCGACTACTTGTTCGACCCTCTCGCCAAAGTCGAAACGCCGCGCCCGCAACTGGGCGGAGTCGCCGGCGGAGACCAATACCCGAGCGAGACTTCCAGCGAGGGTTCGACGAACGTGTTTAGGAAGTGGGACAGAAGGGAATTTTAGGAATTGATTCATTCCTTCATCGGGTCATTGAGTCATTGAAAACATGCGCGCTGAGCGCGCCCCGGTTTTTCAATGATTCAACGATCCGATGAGTAAATGACCCGATCTGAGGAACCTAATGGCCTGGACCCAAGCGTACCAAGCACAATTCGCGAAGCCGTTGGTTAATCAACTGATCGCGATTATCCAGCGCGACCAGGCCGCGGCGCTTACGGTTATCAATGCGGCGCGCGCCGTGGATGGCAATCCGCCGCTCACGACCATTACGGAATTCCACAAAGGTCCCGGACCGCGTACGGGTTGGCCCTGGCTCGCCCTGGAGATCGGCTCCACGAACTTTGACCGCGGCGATGACAAGACGACACGGCACCACGAGGTTCGCATCAACCTGGCGCTCGATACCGGCCAGTACGATCAGGAGATGGCGCAGGAGGACGCGCAGGATTATGCGCGCCTGCTTGACCTGATTATTACCAGCGCCGGTCCCTGGCCCTCCCTCGGTGACTGGACCATCTCTCTGCCCATTCAACACGAGACTGTGCCCAGCGGCACGACCGTGCCGAACGCCGCCGGGACCGTGGATGAGGTTTTTGTCGAGTCGCATGTGCCGGGGAAGATCAGCGTGGAAGGGATCGACACACCGGTGATGCGAATCACGCTGACGGTGCTTTTCGAGTTGGAAGAAACGTAGAAGGAATTATGAATTATGAATTATGAATTGAAGGCCAAGTTTATCAAAGTACGGCTATAGAGCGGTTGCTGTTTGCTGCCTACTGCTTTCTGCCTACTGCCTACTGGAGGTTTTATCATGGCTCTCGGAACCGCAACTCCCACCCTGATCCACCAAGGCCCCGGGTGGATTTACTTAAATGTCTGCGCGCCGGCCAGCGGGAAGCGGCACATTATCGGCGCGGACGGCACGCCCTCGCAATCCGCGTGGTCGGCCACGCAAGCCGTCACCGCCGGACAGATGATCGTGGACTCGAACGGCAACGTTCAGGAGTGCACGACGGGTGGCACCACGTACGGAATTCCGCCCGGCACTTGGGGCAACACGCTCGGCGCGACCACCTCCGACGGTTCTACCGTGGTGTGGACCTGTGTGGCACTGGCGCCGGCTTACCTGTTCGCAGGAGCGCTGGAAGGCGTGACGGATCTCGATATTGGCGCCAAGATTGAAGAAACCACCGCCGACCAGGAAACCCTCCCCATCGATGCCGTGATGACGGGAGAAGTGGACTCGATCGCGGTCACGCTGAAGGAATCGGACTGCAACAAGCTCCAGATCCTTATTCCCCACGGAACCTACGCCACGGGCACCGATAGCGCTCTGCCAGCAGGAGCACAGGTCTACGAGGAGATTGCCTTCGGCGGCCTGAAGCCCGTGCCCAAATTCAGCGTGCTCCTCATCTCCAAACGCAAGGACCAGACCGCCAAGTTCGTCATCTCCCAAATCTACCGCGCCTATCAAAAAGAGACGGTGAAGCTGCCGTTCCAGCGCGGCAAGGAGACAACTTACAAGGTCACCTTTCAAGCGATCGCGGACCTGAACCGGCCGGTAGGAGATCGCGGCGGCAAAGTGTATCGGCAAGTGTGAACTGGTAGGTGGTAGGTCGTAGGTGGCATGTGGGAAGGAACGGTAGGTGGCGGTGGCATGTGGGTTTTTCCCCCACCTATCACCTACGACCTACCACCTACTTTGTGCAGGAGTAATTTAATGTCAGCTAATGGCATTGCCAAAGCGGAAGACTTCAAGCGAGCCCTTGAGCACGCCAACATTGAGCGCGTCGTTCTGCCCGCCTCCGGGCTCTCCGTACTGCTGTGCCGGCCTCCGGTTTTCGCTGCGCTGGCCATGGGACGAGCGGGGACACAACTGCAAGCCAGGATTACCGACGCCAAGCCCGAGGAAGTCAAAACCGAAGATATCGAGGCGTTTACGCAGTGGCTCACAGATACGCTAACGCGCTTGTTCGTCCGGCCCCGTTTTGCGGCGTCTCCGCAGGCAGACGAAGTCGAGCTGGCCGACATTCTGATTGAAGATTTGAAATTCATTTTCCGCTGGCTGCGAGGCGAGGTTTTCGTGCCTCGGGATTCGGGGTTAGGGGTTAGGGATTCGGGGCTTACGGCGAATCCCGAATCCCGGATCCCGACCCCCGAGTCCGTCGAAGACCTCGGCCGATTTCCTGGAGGACAAGGAGCGGCTGTCGTACCTGGCGGAAGTGGCGAAGCGCAGCCACTGCCGTCCGAGCAAACTCCTGGAGCTCACAGGCATGCCGGCGTACCTGCTGGATTGCACCGCGGCTGAGACCCTCGCCGCCCGCGACCGAGGCGAATTTGAGAAGGAAGAGAATGTGATTGATTGGTAGGTGGCAGGTGGTAGGTGGAGAAGAGCAGAGGGTGGCATGTGGGGTTTTCCCCATCTACCACGTACGACCTACCACCTACCCGCGAAAAGAATCGGCAATCGGTAATCGACAATAAACCTATGGAACAAAGTCAAAACAACATCCTCAGTCTGCTCCTCCAACTTGGGGCGCATCCGCAACGCGCTAACTCAGCGCTGAAAATCCTGGACGCATCCTCTGCCGGGCTGGAGAAAAGCGCCAAGACCATGAGCGAGCATACGGCGGAAGTTTTGAAAGCCACGAAGGCTCAGCAGGACGCGGTGGCGGTGTTTTCCCGCCTGCACACGCAAAGCCAGATGGCCGTGGCGCCGCTCCGCCAGATGCACGAGGCCTTCCGCGTGCTCACGCCGGAAATCACCACCAGCACTGCCCAGACAGATCTGCAAGCGAATGCCGTCGAACGTTCAACGCTTGCTCTCCGCTCGCAGTCGGCCGTGGGTGTCGAGTTATTGAGCAAGGGCCTGGCCGGCCTGGTGGCCGGCCGCAAGGCCCAGGCGGGTGTGGAGGCAGTTTGGGAAACGGCGCGCGGCATCGCCCTGCTCGCGGAAGGAACGTGGCCGCCCAATCCTGCGGCCATCATGGCCGCGGGCCTGCATTTTGAAGCAGCGGCACAGTATGCGCTGCTCGCCGGCACGGGCAGTCATCGCCGCAGCGGTGGCAGCTCGGGATACGGGACAGGGGACATGGGACACGGGACTCTCGCCGATTCCGGATCGCGGATTCCGGATTCCGGAGCGCTGGCCCCGGGCGCCGCCGGAGCAGGAAACCGGTTTAGTGGCTCGGGCGTGGTGATCATCCGTGGCACGCAGGACTTTGAAAACTACGTAGCAGGTGCGGTGAACGGCGCCGTGGCGCGAGGAGTCAATGTAACCGCCACGAGCGCGCAGAGAGGAAGTCCGGTAGGACACTAAGAGGATCGGGTCATTTATTCATCGGGTCATTGAATCATCGCAAACCGGCTGCGCATGCCAGAAACCCATGACTCAATGACTTGATGATTCAATGACCCGATAAAAAGATGGCAAATCCAGCGATCGTTTATCCCTTCGGTAGTGGTTCGGCGACGCTCCTGTTTCTGCGTCCGCCGCGTCGGGTGCCCGCGTACTCCGCCGTGGCGGTGAGGCATGACAACGTGGCCTCCAGCGGCGTGCGCGAGTCGGTGCTCGAACGCATCGACAATTACCTCGATCTCGACCTGGAGTGGGTGGGCATTGGCAGCGACGTACAGGCTTGGGCGCAGTTCATGAACTATGCCCTCCAGGGCGGCGTCTTTGCCTATTATCCCGATAGTTCACAATCCAGCTTCACCAATTACTGGCTCGAGGACACGAATTGGACGGCGGCCTTTAAAGCGGCCGGACAGTATAGCTTTCATGTGAAGTTTAGACAGGTCATTACCTGATCGGTCCATCGGACCATCGGCTCATCGGACCATCAAAAAGCACCGAGCCGATCAGCAGATGGACCGATGAACCGATGGGAAGATGAGCCGATTTTTCAATGAGCGGACAAACAGATGATTAGCGGAAATCAAACCTGGCAGACGGGGTTGAACGCGCAAGCGAAGCAGCCCTTGTACATTTTGCAGATCCCGCAGTTCGGGATCGTGCTCGCCACCTTCACGCAGGCGCAAATCCAATCGCTCACCCAATGCGGGTACGGGACGATGACGTGGGGGATTGGCGGGTGGGGAACCTAGCGGCGCGGAGCGCCGACACATTGAATCATTGATTCATCGGGTCATTGCTTCATTTAAAGACCGTGTCGATGCATATGGCGCATTTCAATGGGTCAATGATCCGGTGAACAAATGACTCAATTCATGCAGGACAGAGAGATCGACCAAGTTTGACTTAAGGAAGTTGACCACCACAATGCCCAGCGTTTCGACATACTGGCCCGGGAATTTCTGGCAGGCGATGAACCAATCGCTGGCCTGGCTTTACGGGCGTCAATCGAGCCCCGCCGGCAACTGGCTTGCCGACGCCCTCCTGACGCAAGGGGCCACAAACTCCGCGGTAACGGAAGAGCCCGCTTCCGGTCTGGTGGAGTGCGGCCTCAGCTCGCAGATTAATTTTCTGACGGGCCTGACGGTGAGCGGCGCGCAAGAAGCTCCGTTCGCGATGTCGCAAGTTGAATCCATCGCGGCGGCGCTGCCGCCCGGGCTGTGGGCGGACAATCAACTGGGCCCGGACGGTTACCCGGTGAATGAATCGGGCGTGGCGCTCGCCTGGGGCAACCTGCTGGTAAACGGCTACGAAGTTACCTCGGTAATGCAGCAATCCGTCGGCGCGCTGCTTTATAACGCCAATTCCAGCCAGATTACGCCGGGGCTGCCGCAGACTGCCGGGGTAATCGCCAAGTGGACAGCCAACGCCAATTATCCTTTCGGTTCGCTGATCGTGGACTCCAACAACAACGTTCAGATGGCGCTCTATAGCGGCGCCACGGCCAACACCAACAATCCTCCCAATTGGCCGACCACGCTCGGCGCCCTGACCGGCGACAACACGCAAGTGTGGAAGCTGATTGCTCTCGGTTATCAAAACACTTACTGGGTGGCGACGGGGTACGTTTTCAATTTGCTCAACGCCCAGAGCTCCTACCGGGTCGATGTGTTTGTCCACACCGATGTCTGGTACTACCAAGGCAGCTCCGCGCTGCAAACCACAGTTCCCGCCGGGGGCGGCGCTTATTCCGGAGGTTATACATGGAGCCTGGCGGGGGTGCGCTCCGGCCTGCTGCTCGCCGCGCTCTACCCCACCAGCGTCGCGCCTCCGGCGAGCGGTTGGTACGGCTCCGCCATTCCTTCCGGCTGGGTGGCGCACACCAACACGGGTGTTTGCCAGACGCCGCAGGCCGGAACTACCCTGGGTGGCAAGCTGACGAATTACAAAGCGCAGATTTACCTCAAGACCGACGTTGAATACTTACAGGAAGACAACGTCCCCATCATCGTGCAGAGTGACGGCTTCCACGCACGCGCCGGCAGCTCCATAATTTTGAATCCGCAATCCGGAATCCCGGCCGTCCATGTCCTCTACAACGACCCGGTGGTGGGGTGGACGGAAGTTCTCGATTCCCTGGGATCTGCGCTGGAGTATTCCGACCTGCCGCGCTCCTTCGACGTTCCCACCAGCGATCCGCTTTATGTGCCCAATCCCGGTGCGACGGACATCCCCGCGATCCAGAACCGCGGGTACATCTACGATTCCGCGCTGGCCATCCTTGCTTATACGTCCGCGGGTAATTTCACCGCAGCGGAAAAGGTGATTAGTCAACTGAATGCTTTTCTCGCCGCACCGGGTTTTCTGGCTTCGACGGTGCTGGAGAATGCCGAAGACGGTTCCACGGCACGGTGGTCGAAGAGCGGCACGGGCGCAACCATTAATAATGTCGCGGCCGCAAGTGTTTCCCCCCTGGAGCCGCCTTACGGCACGGGCAACATCCTGGATTTTCACTCCGGCTCCGCGAACGATGTCTTTACTTACGTGGGCAGCGGCTTCCCCGATAGCACGGATAATTACCTAAGCTTCGAGCACATGGAAGCGGCGGGGGTGGGCTTCGTTTTCGACATCAGCCTTGTGACCGCCCAGGGCCTGGTGACCGACATTCAAGTCACCAGCGGCGCGGCCGGCCCGGCGACGCTGGGGGGCACAGTCATCACCGTGCCCATTGGGCCGGGAGCCACAAATTGGCGTACCACGCTATTAAATTTACAATCGGAAATATCCAATCTCGTAACCGACACGCTGGTCAGGATTACGGGCTTCAAGCTCACGCTTACGGCGGCGAATACGGACCTTTACTTCGACAACCTGAGCGTCGGGACCATCCAGCCGGCAAATTCCCTGAGCTTCAGCTACGACACCTACAACGGCCAGGTGGACCAGGCTTACATCCGCGCCGGCGCGATGGCCTGGGTGGTCTTCGCCTACTGCGTCTACATGCGGCTCTCGCAAGACTTCAGTCCCGCGTTGCCCTTGCAAGGAATGATCAACTTCCTGCTCACCCTACAGAGCACCGCGGCGGACCTTACCAAGGGGCTGTTTTACGAAGGATATGGGAGCTATCAGAATCCGGGTTACCAGTTTGTCCCAGGATTGGTTCCCACCGTTTCCACTGAACACCAAATCGACTTGTGGTTTGCGTTCCAGCGCGCCTCCAACGCCCTTCCGGCGGCAGCCACCGCATTGACCAAGACGGCACAGATCACTTCCGCCCAGGCGAACTCGCTTTCTGCCACTGCGGCCGCCGCCAGCGCGGCAGCCGCCAGCATTGATGCCAACCTGATTGCAAACCTCTACATTGCACCCGCGGGTTCGACACCGGGGCACTTCGCCCAGGGCGTGACCGGAAACACCCTCGACACCAGCCAGGCGCTCGACGCTTCCGGCCATTGGGCGGCGCTGTGGGCACACGCTACCGGGCGCGACGACATCGCCCTGCAATGCGCGGAGTTCGTTTATCAGCATTTTCTTTTAAACAATCAAACAATCGCACTCGCGAGCGCGGCCAACTCGTACAACGAAACCTATCAGGTCACTTCCCCGTTCAGCGGCCTGAAGCCTTACAACGATTCACCGGGCGGGTATTCCGGCTCGCCGCTGTCGGTGTGGCAGGAGGGCACCTGGGGCATGATCCTGATGCTCCTCGACCTCTATTCCATTTCGGGCCTTGCAAATTTTTTCACCGGGCTCGGCACCTCGATCGATGCGGTGCTCACCACGCTCATCGCAGGGCAAGCCACCGTTTTGCAGGCGACGGGCAATGGCTCGCTGCTGGCTTATTCGCTCGCAGCGCGCGGCCTGCCTTATGAATTCGAGGTGTGGCCCGCCCTCGCCCCGACCGCGTGGATGTGGCTGGTGGCGACCAATCCCAGCCTGCTGCTGACGGTCGCGGGGTTGCCGCAGTTGCTGCCTTATATGTACGTCCCCGCCGGGGCGGAACAATCCATCGACGACAAGAACGGCTCCAGCTCGGTTGGCCAGATGGAGATTCATTGCATCGATCCCGGCGGCGTGCTCCACACCCTGGCGGCGCAAGAAGAATTGATCGGGCAGGTCGTGACGTTCAGCATGGGTTTTCCGGGCAGCTCGATCGGTGACTTCGTTTCGCTCCACGTGTTGCAGATTTCCGAAATCGGGTTCGACGCCGATGGCCGCGTCATCCTCAAGGCGGAGGACCTGAAACGCTTCGCCCAGGGCGCCTTTCTCTGGGCCAACGGCGGACCGGAAGAGTACTTGCCGGGGCAGAAGAACACCTGGCAGCCGAGCGGCGCGCAGTGGCTGGGCAACAGCTATCCGGTCTCGAATGACAACCCGCGCTGGATCAGCGGCAACCCGCTCGACATTTTTCTCGCTGCCGCGCAAAACGAATTGGGAGTGGGCCAGGACCAGGCGCTCAGCGCGGTCGTGGAAGTGGGCGGCACGGGCCAACTGGTGGCGGCGGTGAATCCTTTCTGGGCCCAGTACGTTCCGCTTTCCACAGAAGCCACGGGCGGCAATCCCTCCACGCTCATCAATCCGAATCCTTATCTCGATGTGGCCGGCATCACCGCGCTTCGCGATGCCATGTTCTCGGGAGACTGGTTTGAATTCAAGATCACGTCGCCGCAGCAGGCGCGCAGTTGGCTGGAAGATCAGATTCTGAAACCTCTGGGGCTGGTCATGGTGGTCACCGCCTCCGGCCAGCTCACCCTGAAGGCGATGAAGAACCCGGCGAACCAGACGTCGGTGCTGTGCTTCACGCAGGGCAACATCGTGGGAATTCCGGAAGTGCGGCTGGCGCCCGTCATTAACGCGCTCGCTTATCGTCTGGATGCGGACGACTCCGCCACCAACACCAGCGCGCGCACTTACAACACCACGGTCACCATGCTTCAGCAGGCGAGCTATAACCTTTTCCGCTACCTCTACAACCACCAGGTGGAGGCCGCCGGCCTGCGCACTGGACGCGGGGGCACGCTGCGCGCCTTCCTGCTGGGCGACCAACTCTTCCGCCGCTACGGTTTTGCCACGCCGGTCTATCAAATCGTTACGCAACTCGGAGTGCTTCAGCCCGAATTGAAAGACTGGGTTTCGCTCACTCACTCGTTGGTTCCCGACTATATCGGCGGCGGGCGCGGCGTCACCAATATCCCGTGCGAAATCATCGGCCGCGCGCCCGATTATGCCAACGGACAAGTGCGCTTCACGCTCCTGGATATGCGCCGGGCCAGCACCACATCACCATACGAAATCGTACCGTCCGCATCCATGGTGTTGCCGCCCTACTCGCAAGCAACAGAGGAGGAGCAGGAGACGTATTTCTTCATCACCGCCACGCCCGGCGCGGATGGCGTGGTGACGTCGCCGTTGAGCACCATCTTTTGAGAGCAGTCGAAAGTCAACAGTTGAAAGTTGAAAGAAACCAGTCTTCGACTTTTAACTTTCAACTTTTAATGAGGTTTCCCCATGTCTCAGATGCTGATGAGTTCGATCCCCGGATTTTTTGATTTAGCCGACTCGACAATTGCCGGCGGACAGCCGCTGACGGATTACGCCCTGGCGAAGATCTCGCACAATGCCAAGTTTGGCGCGGTGCGCTGCGAGATCATTTACATGGGCTTTTACGGGCCCGGCGACACCGTCTCGCCCCCCGTCTCGCCGGTGGATGGCTACGGTTACAGTTACGCGGAGTGTCTCTTTATCCCGATTCTCTACTCCTCCCGCTCGCCGGCGGCCGGCTACGTTCCGGGACAAGCCACCCCGCCGGCGCTGGCCAATAGCGATCCCGGCCAGGGCAGTATGGTCGTCTGCCCCTATCAGCTCGACGTGAATGACGCCAACGGCAAAGTCGTGATGCAAACCTATTGGTCGACGAGTGGCGCGGAGAATCAAGGCACCGCGAAGGTCATGGCGATTTGCCAGAGGTTGAGTGTGAATCTGCCCGCGGGAGTCAGCGGTGATTGATTCATGGGGCCAATGGGCCATTGATTCATTGAAAAGCTGTTCGCCGTGCGTTGCCCGTTGTGTCGCCTGCGGTGACCCAACGGACCACGGACCACGGACAACGGACTAAGGACTAATTATGGCAATAGTGCGAACAGTGCTGCCCCGCAAAGGCTTTGTCCAGCCGCAGCACGGGATCACGCAATACGAATCGGACATGGACGGCAACATGGCGCTGCTCGATTCCAACGTGGCATTTCTGAGCGATCTCGCCTCGATTGCGGACACGTTGGTGGGCGACCTGGGTTTAAACGGCGTGGTCAGCGGCTTTCAGCTCGCCACCTCCAATTCCCTTAATCCCAGTGTAACGAACGGAATCCTCTACGCCAACGGTTCGCGCTACGCACCCAGCGACCCCAGTATTGACTCGGCCCCCGCGAGTACCACCTCTTACCTCTTTTATCAACAGGAGAACTGGCCTAGCAGCTACTATTATCGGACCGTTCTTGCCCCCCTTAATCCCGGTGATGCCTTCCTTGGGGTCATCGTGACCAGCGGGACTCAGGTCACCAACGTGACCCCGGCGACTAGCCTCTTTGGCCAAATCCCGGTGGCACCCTCCGGGCCCGGCAATTTCACGGTACCGCATCTGCTCGGGCGCGTTCCCGTGGGTGCGCAAATCCGCATGACCAGCCCGGGAGCCATCTGGTGGCAAACGCCAACGGATGTGGACGACGTAAACCTCTATCTCGTTGCCTCAGACGGTGGGGTGACCGCAAAGGTGCAAGTATGGTAAAAATTCAAAATTATGAATGCGGAATTATGAATGGCTTGTCCATCGCCCGGCCTCCGTTGTCGGTGGCCAGTCGCCGATTGTTGCAATGGACCACGGACTACAGATCACGGACGCCTTTCTTCCGGTTCCTACTCCTCTTCCTTCTTGCTCAATTCATAATTCATAATTCCGCATTCCCCCAGCAACCCCAGGCGCAGGCGGGCCAGGAGATTTTCCCAGTCAATGCGAAATTCGTGCAAGGATTTGGGCCCGGATACTGGCCGACGGCGGGATCAAACCTGAGCTTGAGCCTGGCCCCGGGGACGGCCGTTTGCAGCAATACCGTTCAGACATACGCCGGTGGCACACTAACCCTGGCGCCCAGTGCAACGAACTATGTTTATCTCAACCCTGCTAATAATTGCGCGCCGGCTTCAAATACCTCGGGCTTCACTACCGCCAGCATCCCGATCGCGACGGTGGTCACCACCAGCACGGCGATTTCCTCAGTCACCGACGTGCGGACGATGTTTGTTTCGAGTGGCGTGACCAACACCGGAACTGTGAGTAGTGTGGGAATGACCGGCGACGGCATCATTTTCAATTCGGCCGTTTCCGGCTCTCCCATCACCTCGAGTGGAACGCTCGCGCCACAACTTCTGACTCAGACGGCCAAAACGGTATTGGCGGGGCCGGGCTCCGGACCGGCGGCCACACCCACCTTCCGCGCCCTGGCAGCCACGGACCTGCCCGCTTCCATTACCAGCAGCACCTCCGGCAATGCCGCCACGGCCACCGCTTTGGGTTCCAACCCCACTCAATGCGGTAGCAACAACTGGGCCACGGGTATTTCCAGCGGCGGAAATGCCAATTGCTTGCAGCCGGGGTTTGGTAACCTTGCAGGTTCGCTGGCGCTGGGGCAGACTCCTCTCACCACGGCGGGAGATATTCTTTTCACGAATGTGACGCCGGCTCTCGCCCGCTTGCCCATCGGCGGAAGCAACCAGTTCTTGGGGATCAGCGGCGGACTGCCCGCTTGGATTCAGCCCAATTTCAGCAACCTCAGCGGTACCGCGACAATTTCCCAGGGCGGTACGGGTCAGACCACCGCGGCGACCGCCTTCAACGCGCTGTCTCCTCTCACCACCGAGGGTGACCTGCACTATTACCATTCCTCTTCCAATACACGCTTGGCGATTGGCGGTGCGAGTACTTTCCTGACCTCGAACGGCACCGATCCCTCCTGGGGTTCCTTATCCGGAGTGGGATTCGGCAGTCAGACCGCTAATTGTTTCTTCGCCGCCCCCAATGGGTCTAACGGGAACATGTCGTGCCGCGCCGTTGTGGCGGCGGACATACCCACACTCAATCAGAGCACGACGGGCAACGCGGCGACGGCCACGGCCCTGGCCACCGCGCCGACTCAGTGCACGGGTTCGGCCCTCGCATTGGGTATCGCGGCAAGTGGAAACGCCAACTGCATTGGCAGTCAAACCGCCAATTATGTTTATGCCGCGCCGAATGGCAGTTCGGGGGCACCGACTTTCCGCGCTATTGCCACAGGAGACCTGCCGGGCAGCGGCGTGACCACCGTTGGTGGTGTGAATTGCACTCTCGGAAGCTCCTGCACGTTGACGAGCCTGAACGGCGTGAGCTTTCCAGCTTCTCCCACGACCAACTCCGTGCCCGTTGTAACTTCCAGCAATACCATTACCTATGAAACCGTACCCAACACTGCCCTCGCAAATTCTGCGACTACAGTTAACGGCCAGACATGCACGCTGGGTTCAACGTGCAGCGTGAACAGCGGAGCTCCCCAATACTCTATAACCGTCAATGGGGCCGCAGGTGCAGCGGTGGGCGGCATATCGCCTTCTTCGACGAGCGGGGTGCCGCTGATTTCTGCGGGATCATCGGCCAATCCGACGTTCGGAACCGCCGCGATCGCCGGAGGCGGTACGGGTCAGACCACCGCTGCGGCCGCCTTCAACGCGCTTTCTCCTCTCGCCTCTGAGGGCGACCTGCACTATTACCATTCCTCTTCCAATTCACGCTTGGCGATCGGGGGCACAAATACCTTCCTGACCTCGAACGGCACCGATCCCTCATGGGGTTCTTTAACCGGAGCGGGATTCGGCAGTCAGACCGCGAATAATTTCCTAGCGGCACCCAACGGCACGACCGGAAATCCTTCCTTCCGCACTCTGGTTGCGGCAGACCTGCCCGCTTCCATTACCAGCAATACCTCCGGCAACGCGACGACGGCCACGGCCTTAGCTACCGCGCCGACTCAATGCACGGGTTCGGCCTTCGCCTTAGGTGTGGCGGCCAGCGGAAACGCCAACTGCATTGGCAGTCAAACCGCTAATTATCTTTATGCCGCACCGAATGGCAGTTCGGGAACCCCGACTTTCCGCGCCCTTGTCGGTTCCGACCTTCCCACAATTGCCGTCTCCGGGGGGGGGACCGGACAGACCACCGCAGGGGCCGCCTTCAATACGCTTTCGCCACTCAGCACAGAAGGCGACTTCCTCTACTACCATGCTTCCGCGAACACCCGCCTGGGAATTGGCAGCAATGGCCAATGCTTGACTTCCAATGGGAGTGATCCTTTATGGGGTTCTTGCGGGAGCGGTGGAGTTTCCTCCATCAACGGCGATGGAAACCTGATCACAAACTCCAGTTCGACCGGGGCAGTGACCTTGACGGTGGGTTCCTTTTCCCCCCACTACTTTTGGGGCAACAACACCGGGACCTCTGCCACAGCTGTAAAATCTTTGATCGGGACCTCCGACACGAGCGTGAACTGGTACGCGGCGGGTAGCGGATCGGCGCAGGCGCAGACCGTGACCCTCTCCCCGGCGGCCACCGGTATGACGGCGGGGTTGACGGTCCGCTGGAAACCCACCGCCGCCAATACGGGCTCAGGCCCCACCCTGGCCGTCAACGGTTTGACCGCCACCACCATTACCAAGTGCGGGACGACCGCCCTGGTTGCGAATGACCTCACCACCGCCAACATCGCTACTGCAGTCTATGATGGAACAGAATTTCAGTTGCTCAACCCCATGGCAGCCGGATGTGGCGGGGGAGGCAACCTCAGCACGAGCGGCTCGCCCGCGCAATACCAGGTAGGCATATTTGCGAGTGGTACGGCCCTTGCTGGAATTTCTCCCAGTGCGACGAGCGGCGTGCCCATGATCTCACAGGGGTCGTCAGCTAACCCGACATTTGGAACCGCTTCAATCGCCGGAGGTGGTACGGGGCAGACCACTGCGACGGCCGCGTTCAATGCCCTTTCGCCCCTCACCACAGAAGGCGACTTGCACTATTACCACTCCAGCTCAAATGCGCGCCTCGCTATCGGCAGCAACGGGCAATGCTTAACCTCGAATGGCACAGATCCCCTCTGGGGTTCGTGCAGTACCGGCAGCGGAACCGTTACCAGCGTCGGACTGTCGATGCCTTCCATGTTTTCGGTTTCCGGCACACCGGTGACCGGCTCCGGCACATTGACAGCGGCCTTGGCGAATCAAAACGCTAACCTCATCATGGCCGGCCCCAGCTCGGGCAGTGCCACCGCGCCGACTTTCCGCTCGCTGGTGGGCGCCGACCTCCCCGCCCCCACCTCGACTACCTTGGGCGGGGTTGAATCCTTGAGTTGCACCACCGGCCAGTTCTTAAACCAGATTTCCACCGGCGGGGTCCCGGCGTGTGCGACTCCCAGTGGAAGCGGAAGTTCCGCGGGCTTGGGCAATGGAACCACCGCCATTGACCTGACTACGGTTTCAGGTGCGACCTTTCAAACGAGGGTAACATCCGCAAGTACCCTGATCTGTACGACGCTCGGACTTTCGGGCGGCATTATTAATGGAACCGGCCTTTATAGCGGATACCCAGGCGTGTCGATGACAATTACAAGTAACTTCAATCTTGGTACGGCGACATGCCCCATCACGCTTCTTTGGGGAGCCTACACGGTAACAGAGAGTGCAGGTGCGGGCATTGGACTATATCCAAATGACCAAATCCTAGGCGTCAATCATAATGTGAGCGGTCTTACCGGGAACGGCGCAAGTGCAATGGTTTTCCAGGCAAATCCATCAGCCAACTCCACAGGTTTGACGATTGCACATATGGGGATTTACAATTATGTTAACGCCGTCAACGGTGGTGGTGTTCCACAACCCGGAGACATGGCGCTATACTTGCCACAAGCCTCATCCGCTCGCATCCTCGACAATGTACTGGCGGCATCCTACGGGCTGTTCTACGGGTCATACACGCCGTTCCGGCCAGACCTTGGCTACTATACTCAATGCAACTGTGATTCGGATGTGGAGAATAATCAGATAACTGGATGGGCTATCGGTCTCTACTTAGGAATAAGCGCAAACGCTAACACATTCAAGAATAACAATTTTTATGGCCAGTTTTCAGGCACGCCGGTTTACATTCCGTCCGGAGCCTTCAGCAATTCATTTGAGGGAAACGACATTGAGGTACAAAACCTCGGTTTTGACATCTACGGTCAGGATGTGAACTTCGAGGGCTACCAGTATTACGAGTCCATCGGCCTAAACGGCAACACCCCGACTTGGGCGGCTGGGTATGCCTACCTCGCTGGTGAGGTCATCAGTGATAGTAATGGCAATGAGCAGAAGTGCGTTCAGGGAGGCACAAGTGGTGGGAGCCATCCTACGTGGGGAACTGTAGCGGGTTCGCAGGTTACGGACGGCGGAGCTATCTGGCAACGGGTTGTTAATCCTACGGTAATTCTTGAGCCATCGAGCGGTGAGATTCGGTTTGGCGGAAGTGTCGCAACGACAGCCTCCATGAGCACTCCTGGAACATTCTTTGAGCAGTTAAGTACATTCCTTCCAACCGTGGATACGTGGGCATTCCAGCAAGCACGCATTGGTAGTTTTCCCGACCTTATATCCCAAGGGGGACAGTTTACTACTGGCGGTCTTTTTGACGCCCCCCTCACGCAAGTGTCTGCTCCTGCGCTCTCTTATCACAATCCTGCTGGGAGCACACACGCTACCACGTATTACTATTATGTGAATTTCAATTCTCTGAATGGCGTTACCGGATTAGGCTCGCAAGCCAGTATAGCGAACGCTCCCAACATACTGGGCACGGCGCAGACCCTTTCCTTTACTTCCGGCATGGGATCGGGATATGCCGCCACAGACACAATCACAATGAACGTGGCAGGCGCAACTACCAATCCCGTGATTACGGTGGACAGCGTGAACGGAACTGGCGGGGTTCTTACCGCGCACATTTCGAACGCAGGCGCGAATGTGTCGCCTGGCCTCGCATTCCAACTATCAACAAGCGGAAATGGAGTAGAATTTGAGGCAACGCTGGATTCCAATTATGTTGAGGTATGCCCTCCGTTGCTCACTACATCTCGGGGCGGAAATTTTGCTGCCACATTCGGAACGTGGGATATTATCGGGCGCGCCAATGTAACGAATACCTCAGTCTCAACTGCGTGGTCGCCCTCGCAAGGGTTGGTTGTGCCAGGTTCATCGGGTTGTTACATGGATTTGGGAAATGGCACGGCAGCTTACTCTCCCGCATCAAGAAATTCAACGGGTGACGTTCAAGTTGGTGCGACCACTACAGGAGCAGTCGAGGCTAACCTGGGGTTGAACCAGGGAACACTTCATTACGACCCCACGTTAGGCTTTATCTTTAGTGCCAACAGTGGAACGGGAAATGCAAATGCTGGTTTTACACTCATGCCTGAAGGAACCGGGAATGAATCGAGTATTGTACTGTGCTCTTCCTCAACGTGCAGTGTTGGAAATTATAACTCCATACAGAGTTTTTCGACGGGCCTTGATCTGTTCGGGGGTTCGATTATAACCGGCGATCAGTACGGCAATCCGCACAACACGCTTGACGATGGCGCTGGCAACATGACCGTCGCCAATAAAATCACCGCCCAACAGTTCTGCATCAGCTCGAATTGTGTGTCCTCGCTCTGGTCAAATCCCATGTCCACGCTGGGCGACCTTCTCTATGGGGGCGCAAGTGGAGCGGCCACGCGGCTGGCGGGGAACACCTCGACAACCCCGATGTACCTAAAATCCGTCGGTTCCGGCAGTACTGCAACTGCGCCCGCGCTGGCGCAAATTCAGTTCACAGACATTGCCGGAACGCTGGGAATCGGCGCCGGTGGAACGGGCCAGACCACTGCGTCAGCCGCCTTCAATGCGCTTTCTCCTCTGACCACCGAGGGCGATCTGCACTATTACCATTCCTCTTCCAATACGCGCCTGGTGATTGGCGGCGCGAATACATTCCTGACCTCGAATGGCACTGATCCCTCCTGGGGTTCTTTGACCGGTGCAGGATTCGGCAGTCAGACCGCCAATACCTTTTTGGCGGCGCCCAATGGTTCGAGCGGGAACCCCTCTTTCCGCACCTTGGTCGCGGCCGATGTGCCCTCTTCCCTTACCAGCAATACTTCTGGCAACGCCGCGACGGCCACCGCGTTGGCGGCCGTTCCCACACAATGCTCGGGCAACAACTTTGCGACGGGGGTTGCGGCGTCGGGCAATGCGAATTGTTCGCAACCGACCTTCAGTAACCTGAGCGGCTCTGTATCCACCAGCCAGCTTCCCACGGTTCCAGTTCTCAATGGTGGAACTGGACAGACCACGGCAGCGGCCGCGTTCAATGCCCTTTCACCGCTCACCACGGAAGGCGACCTTCATTACTACCATTCCTCTGCAAATGCCCGTCTGGGTATTGGTTCCAACGGCCAGTGCCTGACCTCCAATGGAACGGACCCCCTTTGGGGCTCCTGTGGAAGCGGCATGACCAATCCCATGACCACGCTGGGAGACCTGATTTATGGAGCTGCGAGCGGAACGCCTACGCGCTTGGCGGGAAACACCTCCACGACTCCGATGTACCTAAAATCGCTTGGCGCTTCCGGCGCTGCAACTGCACCGACCCTGGCGCAAATTCAGTTTAGCGATATTACCGGGACGCTCGGAATCGGCGTCGGCGGGACGGGACAAACCACCGCGGCGGCCGCCTTCAGCGCCCTTTCTCCGATGACCACCAACGGCGACATAATCTACTACTCCACCGGAAGTGCCCAGCGGTTGGGGCTTGGGGCATCAACGCAATTCCTGTGGTCCAATGGTTCGTTGCCCTCCTGGCACAGTATTGCGGGCTCGGATTTTGGCACCCAGACCGCCCACTACTGGTTTGGCGTTAATGGCGGATCGACCGCCAACCCCGCCTTCGGCGCTATTGGCACCTCCGACACCAGCGTGAACTGGTATATCGCGGGCGGCGGAACGGCGCAGGCCCAAACGGCCACGCTCTCCCCTGCGGCCACGGCATTGACTCCGGGATTAATCGTGGTGTGGAAGCCCACTGCCGCTAATACCGGCGCGGGCCCGACACTTGCGGTCAATGGTCTTACTGCCACCACGATCACGAAGTGCGGCACGACGGCCCTGGTTAGTGGTGATTTGTCGACAACGATTCCCGCTATTGCGATTTACGATGGGACGGAATTTCAACTTTTGAATCCTGTCTATGCCGCCGTGGCCTGTGGCGGAACGGGGAACAAATCTCTCAATTCATACGCTTTGGCCGTTACCAACGCTGGGACTCAGATTACGGGATTGGCAAACGGAACGTCAAAACAGCTCCTTACTTCAGGCGGTGGCGGTGCGAACCCTGGCTGGATTGACTACCCCGAAGTGATGAACTTCCCCGCCGCGACCTGCAACAACTCGACGGCGGCTACAATCTGGGCACTGCCCACTTCTAGTGCTCCAACCGTTGCCTGCCGCACTGGAACAAACGTCCAAGCGGGCGTGCTGCAATTCCCCCAGTCCGATGCGGCGCAATTTCAGGTGAACATTCCCGGCGACTACGACAGCGCGGGCACCGTCTATGCCAAGATTTACTTCACGCAGGCGGGGAACACCACTGCCAGCCAGACTATCATCATGCAGATGGCCACGGGGTGCTCATCGACCACTGACGACCCGAGTTTCAATGCGGCACAATCTTTCGGCACGGCCACCACGACAGGCACGGCGAACACGCCGTTCACTGAAACCCTGTCGAGCGTCACGATGACCGGATGCTCGGCGGGCGGCAACATGAACGTGAAGATTTCGAGGAGCGGCAGCGACACAGCCACAACTTCGCCCAACGTGTACAGGGTTTCTATTACTTTCCCAAGGCTGATTACGAATCAGGCAAATTAATGGGAAGTACGTGGCTTCCGCTGATGGATAGGGTGCGCCATAACTGCTCCACCGCTGGCTCGTTGACCGTGAAAGCCCCGGGCAGTGGCTCTTGCAACACGATGATCGAACCCGGGAGTTACTGCATCCTCGACTAGGAGCGGATCCGGGTCCCGACTTTTGGCGTGGAATCTTGTTAGCGGCATGCAGCCACGGTTGACTCCTCACCGTGGCTGCTTTTTTTCGGGCAACCCCGCTTCGAGCCTCCGACTAACCCGCGTCTCTCATCATGGGCTTAGGAAGGCGGAGCTTTTCATGCCGTGGAAAAGGGAATTTTGCAGCGAGGTAAAGGTTGACGGCGTGCGGGGATTGCGCGGAAGATATTCATGGGCATCAATACTATCGTCATCGCCACGTATTCCGATGGGGAGGAAAACGTATGGCAGAAATCCGGGCAGACTGGGTCACCTTGCAGGTTGCGGATGGAACCACCATGCGCGCGTACGTGGTCGAGCCTCAGCGCGGCCCCGCTCGCGCCGGGCTTTTGGTCTTTCAGGAGGCGTTCGGCGTGAATGCACACATCCGTGACATTGCGGAGCGCTTTGCGCGCGAAGGATTCCACACCCTTGCCCCGGAACTCTTCCACCGCACCGCGCCAGGATTCGAAGGGGCTTACACCAATTTCGAGGCGGTCATGCCCCACGTGCGCGCCCTGAAGGAGCATGACCTCGAGGCCGATGTCCGCGCCGCTTATGCCTGGCTGCGCGAGGATCTGGGCGCCCCGGAGGCGCCTATCGCCTGCATCGGATTCTGCATGGGGGGACGAGTTTCCTTTCTCACCAATTCCAATCTGCCGGTCAAGGCCGCCGTCTCATTTTACGGCGGCGGCATCGCGCCCAGCCCCATGGGACCCGGCCTGCTCAGCCGCGCCGGCGATTTGAATGCGCCGCAACTTTTCTTTTGGGGCGGCTTGGACAAGCACATTGGCCCGGAGCAGAGGCAAGCAGTGGCAGAGGCCCTGCGCACAGCCGGCAGGCCCTTTGTGAACGTCGAATTCTCCGACGCCGACCACGGATTTTTTTGCGACGTGCGCGCCAGTTACAACCCCGCGGCCGCCCGGCAAGCCTGGACCCTAAGCCATGCCTTCCTGAATTGTTATTTAGGGAGTTGAACGCGGGCGAGTCAAGCCGTCTCAGCGGTTGTCAGCTTGGGCTCGAGGGCAGTGCCCATCGGCTTGCCGCGCCGCGCGGCCAGCCAGAATCCCACCCGCAGGGCCAAAAGCAAAGCCACCAGCGCGCCGTAGAACAGCGGCTTGCGATGGTCTGACTTGACCAGCCAGTAGTAATGCACCACTCCGGCGATGGCGGTAACGTAAATCAGCCGGTGCAACGCCAGCCAACGCTTGCCCCCCAGGCGGCGAATCCAGCCTGCTGTGGAGGTCAAGGCGAGAGGAAGCAAGAGGACGAAACCCGTGAATCCCGCCGTGATGAAAGTCCGCTTGCGGACGTCGGCCAGCATATCCGCCCAGTCAAAAAACTTGTCCAGCCCGATCCAGGTGCTGAAGTGGAGCAACCCGTAGAAGAAGGCGAACAACCCGAGCATGCGGCGAAAGCGAATCAACTCCGGCAGCCGCAGGAGCTTGCGCGCCGGCGTCACCGCCAGCGTGATGACTATAAAGATCAGCGTCCAGTCGCCCGTCTGGTGCGTGATGTACTCAATGGGATTGGCGGTCAGGTGGCGGTGAAGCGCCCGCCAGGCCAACTGACCCAGCGGAACCAGGCACAATGCGAACACAGGCAACTTGATCCATTTGCTGCTGAGAACTTTTCGCAAGCGCTCACCGTTTCTAGTAATTCTTCCTCAGGTCCATGCCCGCGTAGAGCGACGCGACCTGGTCATAACCATTGAACATCAGCGTGGGACGCCGGAAGAACTCGCCCAAGCGGCGCTCCTTGGCCTGGCTCCAACGCGGGTGATCCACCTGGGGGTTAACGTTGGAATAGAATCCGTACTCGTTGGAATTCGACAAGTTCCAAGTCGTGTCCGGCTTCTTCTCCACCAGCTTGATCTTTACCAGCGACTTGATGCTTTTGAATCCGTACTTCCACGGTAGCACCATGCGCACCGGCGCGCCATCCTGATTGGGCAGCGTTCCCCCATACATGCCGAAGCAGAGCAGCGCCAGCGGGTGCATGGCTTCGTCCAGCCGCAACCCCTCAACGTAAGGAAAGGCAATTCCCGCGTAACTCGCCATGGGCATCTGGCCCATGCTGTAGTAACTTTCAAATGCCACGAATTTTGCCTTGGGCTGCGGCGACACCTCCTTCAGCAACACATTGAAGGAGTAACCAACCCACGGCACCACAATCGACCAAGCCTCCACGCAGCGGTGACGGTAAATGCGCTCTTCAAGCGGCGCCAATTGCTGCAACTCCTCCACCGTGAAAGTGCGAGGCTTGTCCACCAGCCCGCTCACTTTCACGCTCCAGGGTGAAGTGCGAAAGTGCGTCGCATTCTTGGCGGGGTCTTCCTTTCCCGTACCAAACTCGTAGAAGTTATTGTAATGCGTCACGTCCTCGAAGGAGGTCACTTCCTCGGTGGTGCTGAATGGACTCTTCCCTGCCACGTTGAGCTTGGTTTGTGCCAGGGCCTTCTGCGAGGGCCAAGCCAACTCCCTAAGGATTTGCCCCGCGAGCGCCCCCGACGTCACTCCCAGCACGCCCGCCAGGAATTTTCGCCGGTTCAAATATAGCCATTTCGGAGTGACCTCCGACGAATGAATTTCCGACGCCTTTTTCATCAGCATGTTTCACCCTCTCTATCTTTGGGCGGGTTCTTGACCCTTGCGGACGGACCCTGTCCACGCGGCCGACCGAATGCTTTGCAGTTTTGGGTTCGCCCCCACATTTACTCTTCTATTGGACGCTCAACCCATTCCCAAGGATGCATTTATTCTGTACTTTTGCACGCGGAGGGAGCACCCTCCGCGCCTTTGTGCCGGAATATTTCCGTGTTGCCAATTCCCTTTCGAGAGGTTAGCTTGGTGCCGTCCTGAGCCTTGCGCCCGGAACAGAGAATACGGGCAGATGAAATGCGGGAGGCTGTACCTTGAAAATTGTCAGCATCGGAGAAGTCTTGTGGGACGTCATCGGAGATCAGGAATACCTGGGAGGCGCGGCGCTCAATTTCGCCGCCCACGCCGCGCGCCTGGGGCACACCGTGTTCTTTGTGAGCGCTGTCGGCAAAGATGAGCGTGGCCGGCGCGTGCTCAAGCGCATGGCGGAAATAGGCCTCCCCACGCGTTACGTCCGCGAGATTGAGACGCACCCGACGGGCGTGGTGACGGTGGAACTCGATCCGGCAGGTGTGCCCCGATTCACCCTTCATCACCCCGCGGCTTACGATGCTCCAACTCTCACCGACGGCGATGTCGCAGAACTCCTATCGCCAAAACCTGATTGGATCTATTTTGGCACCCTCTTTCAGATGAGCCCGCAGGCCCGGCAATTGACCTACCGATTGATCGATTCCCATTGTGGCGCGCGGCTTCTGTACGACGTCAACCTGCGCAAGGATCATTACACGGCGCCACTATTGCGGGAACTGATGGCGCGCGCCCAAGTGGCAAAACTCAATGAGGACGAGGCGGCGACGATCGACCCGATGTTTGGCCGAGACTCGCCTTCTCTGGAAGATTTCTGCCGCGTCTACGCCAACCAGTTTGGCTGGCAATCGGCCTGCGTCACGCGCGGCGAAAAAGGTTGCGCCATGCTGGTGAACGGGGAATATGTCGAAGCCCGCGGCTATACCGTGCAAGCCCGCGACACGGTGGGAGCCGGCGACGCCTTCGCCGCCGCCTTTGTCCACGGCTTGAGTTTGCAATGGCCCCCCACGGAAATCGCCGACTTCGCCAATCGCGTCGCGGCCCTGGTCGCCAGCCGGCCCGGAGGCACCCCCCCTTGGACCCTCGAAGAGGCGCGGGCGCTCCGCTAAAGGGTGAAGGTCAAAGTGTAAAGGGTAAGGATAAGGGTTAAAGCCTTAATCCTCTAATCCCTGTTATCCTTTATACGTTAGCCTTCAGCCTTTACCTTGCGGAGGCAGTTTTTCCAGCACCTTCTCCAATTCCGGTAGTGAGGTGATGCGCGGGCATTCGGCGTGCGGGTAGGCGTCGATGCGGTCGATGAGCACGCCATGCCAGCCCGCGAGTTGTGCGCCGCCCACGTCGGTGGCATTCGTGTCGCCCACAAAGACGGCCTCGCTCGCCGCCACTTGGGCGCTGGCGAGGGCCAACTGAAATATCTCGGGATGCGGCTTTTCCACGCCCACAATCGCCGAGTCAAATACGGCCTGGAAGTATTCGCGCAAGCCCACGTATTGCAACTGATCTTCGATGGTGCCCACGGAATTCGAAATGACCCCCAGAAAGTACCCCTGCTCCTTCAGCAATGCCAGGTAGCCCGGCGTCTCCGGCATTACCACGGACCAGGTGCGGATGTTGCGGAACCCGTCCGCCACCAGGCGAATCAACCGCGCGTGTTCGGCTTCCGGGGCGCCGATCAAACCCATCAACGAAGTGAGATACTCAACCCAGTAGTAATGATCGATCGTTCGTGGAACCTCGCCTTTGCGAATTTGTGGCCACAGCCACACGTCAAGCTTCTGCTTGGCGGTGCGCTCCGCCGCGTGAAAATCCTCCACGCGAGCCGGAAAGCCCGCCGCGCTTAAGTCGCGAGCCCGTTCATCCAGCCGGGGATAAAGCAGGGTGTTCCCCGCGTCAAAAAAAATGGCGCGAACGTGTGATGATTTCATTCCCTCTCCTTGATGCTCCCTATTTTCCGCATTATACCAGCCGCGCGCCACCCGCTGCCGGAGGGAAATGGCCTTGACCCACCTCGGGCTTGCCACTAGATTAAGTTCATCCGCCGTTTATGAAGGATCGGGTGTGATGAAAGCAAGCAACGCGATGTGGCTGCGAATCGTTTTACCGTTTTTCCTCAGCTTCTGTCTGCTGGAGACACTTGGAGCGCCTGCTTTGCGCGCGGCACAATCCGCAGCGAAGCCCACGCAAAAGCAGCCTGCAACGCCAGCCTCAACGGACGCCGACGAACAGAGCGCCCTGGACAATGCGTTTCGGTCGGCGCAAAACAAACCCCAAGTCCTCATCAAGAACTTAGAGGCATTTCTTGTGCGCTTCCCCAAGTCCTCCCGGCGTGAACTGGTCTTACGCACAATTTGCACCTACGCACTGCAAGCCAACGCGCCCGACGTTATTGTGCAATACGGCCAGATGCTCCTGGAGATGACGCCCGACGACCCGCAACTGCTGACGTTGCTCATTGAAGCCCTGGCCCGGCAAAACGACCCGGCCAGCCGCACGCGCGCCATTGACTACTCCTCGCGGCTGGTCAAGATCGCGGAAAGCCAGCGCGACCGGGCTGCGGCCACCGGAAGCAGCAAGAATACTCCGCAACAATGGGCGGAGCGCATTGCCGCCATCTATGCGCAGCGCGCCGGGTTTTATCGAGATTCCGGCGACCTGGATATGGCCATTGCCGACGATGAGAAGAGCTACGCGATTTACCCCACCGCCCGCGTCGCCGAGCAATTGGGGGATGCCGCGCTGAAGAAGGGGGATTCCGCTCGCGCCATGGATTATTACCTCAGTGCCTTTGTCTTTCCCGAAAAAAACCCCGACCCCGCCCGCCACCAGGAGATTCGCCGCAAGCTCGGCAGTTTGTATGTGACGGAGCACCATTCCGAGAAAGGTTTGGGAGACCTGGTGCTTTCGCGCTACGACGCCCTCATGCCTCAAATCGCTGAACGCTTTTCCAGCGACCAGCCCCAGAACTCAGGCCGCCACGATCCCTTCGAGTACGTTCTGGAGCGGATGGATGGCACTCCGCTGCCCCTCGCCAGTTACCGCGGCAAGGTTATCGTCATGGATTTCTGGGCGACATGGTGCGGCCCTTGCCGCCTGCAAGGCAAACTGGTCGACCAGGTGGCCAGGAGTTTTCTCACGGATTCGAGCGCGGCCTTCCTATCGCTGAATGTGGATCAGGATCGCAGCGGCGTGCCCGCGTTTCTCAAGCAGGAAGGCTGGACACTGCCCGCGGCCTATGCCCAAGGACTCGATCAACTACTCAGTGTGAGAGAGCTCCCCACGCTGGTAATTTTCGATCGCCAGGGCCGAATCGTCTATCGCGAAGAGGGTTTGATACCAGGAACCTTCGCCGAAGAACTGAGCAGGCACCTGCGTGAGACACTTCAGGAGTCAACAGGCAGTAACCAATAGGATGTAGGCAGTAGACTGAAGGGGAACCGCTTTTGACTCATAACTATCGACTTTTAACTTTCCACTACCAACTGTTCTCGCAATTCCTGCTTCTCGTGCTCGCTCAGGAACGAAGCGTGCACGGCGTTCCGGCATAACTTGACAAGCGTCTCGCGTGTGAACCGGAAGCAGTGGGCGGCTTGCAGAAACTCCTCCTGAAGGCTCGTGCCAAACATGGCCGGATCGTCGGAATTGAGCGTCACCACCAATCCCCCCTCCAGGAACTTCGGCAGCGGGTGATCTTCGAATCGCGCGATCAAGCCGGTGGACACGTTGCTGCTGGGGCAGACTTCCACCGGAATACGGCGCTCACGCAGCAAGGCCATCACGCTGGCATCGTGAATGGCGGTCAGGCCATGGCCGATGCGCTCCGCGCCCAACAATTCGACGGCGTCGCGAATGCTTTCCGGCCCACAAGCCTCGCCGGCATGCGCCACGCCGTGAAGCCCCAGGTCGCGCGCCTCCTGAAATATATTCGCAAAAAGCCTTGCCGGACCCCCCGCCTCATCGCCGCCGATGCCGAAGGCCACGACGCCTCGCGAGCGGTAGCGCGCCGCCCAGCGCAACACTTCGCGCGCGTGGTCCGTTCCGAAGTGCCGGATGGCGTCAAAAATCCACTTCACCCGCACACGCGTGCGCGCCTCTGCCACTTCTGCGGCTGCGGCCACGGCCTCAAACACGGCGTCCACGGGCTGCTTTTTCCACAACACTACCCCGGCGGCAAAGATGATTTCCGCGTACTGCACGTTCTGCCCGGCCAGCCACTCAATCAATCGCGTGGTCGCCAACGCGTAATCCTGCGGCGTCTCAATCAGCAGGGTCACGAACTTGAATGCCACCAGGAATTCTCCAAAAGTCCCGTAGTGGAAATGCTGGGCGCGCCGCGCGGTGATCCACTCGTCCACTTTCTGCCTCAGCCCGCTCTTGTCCTGCGAAAGCTCGAGCAATGTTTCCGGGCGCACCGCCCCCTCCAAGTGCAGGTGCAGTTCAACCTTGGGCAATCGAGCAATGAAAGACGTTAGGGAAGGTTCCAGTTCCGGCATAGGGATTATTTCATTTTGGATTCGGGATTTGTGATTTTGGATTAAAGAAATAGAGCGTGCCAGCGTTGGTCCGCAATCCAAAATCTAAAATCCAAAATCGAAAATTCAGGGGGTCATCGCCCGGGAAGTTGAGGCTGGCCGGCGTTCAGCCATGCCGTGTACCAATAGGAGCCGGCGTCGTGCGCCGCCGCATTGATCTCATGAACCACAGTCGGTCCTATGTGATTGTAAAAGCGGTCGTAATATTCATCGTTATAATCCGTCGAACTTCCCCGGGCGCGCAAATCGGACCAGATGATGAGATTCACCCAGACGTTGGACGCCAGACAGGTTTGAAAAGCGTATTCCGTCGGATCGTCGATCTTCTCGGCGTTTTCAGGGTGCATGACGAAAAACTTCGAGTAGCGATTAAACAAGTGGATATCGAACCGGGCTGAGAGGCCATTTTGCAGGGTCAACTGGCCATCGAAATTTTGCGTGGTGTGCAGAGGGTCATGGGCATCCGCCACATAGTGCGCCAGCGCGGCGGCATCCAACTTCACTTCTTCCCAATTCCCGGCCTTCATCGCCTTGGTGAGGCGCAGACTGTATTCGCCGATCTGCCAGGGCAGCAGCCCATCGCGATTGATGCGCCAGGATCCGAATTTTTCCTTCGCGCGGTTGTAATCATGCGGCAGGGTCGGGTAGGGAAACACCCCGTACTTGTCCAGATAAATGTACTGCCGCATGCGTTCGTAACGATCTTTCTTCATCAACTCGTCAGGGTCATTGGCGTGCTCAATCAGGAATTTGCGTTTGTTTTCGAAAAAGGGACGGATCTCCGGAGGCAGGGTTTGGATAGCCCAGGTATTGACGATATCGTGCGCGATCGGACCCCAAGCCGGCGCCGGGCTCGGCCGGATCAGGCATAGGGCGAGCAGGGCGAGCAGTAAAACAAGCGGCCTGGGTTTCATCCCCATTTTGCGAGCCCCGGAAGAACTCTGCTCCTGGCAGGCTCCCTCGGTCGAGGTCCTTCCGTATCCGTCAAACTCGCTTAATTCTATCGCAATTCCTCCCGCCTGTCCTTCGCAGGGGGAAGGTCGTGGAGGGGAAAATTCCGTGCGTGGCCCCTCCCACGCCGACAGCCGCTTAGGGCGCAGGATGCTCGATCAAGGGAAGCGATCCTGCCTCCGCCGGCGGGCGCGGCGAGCTGCCAAATTCCGAATGATGCCGGCTGTACATCACGTAAATCAACAGACCAATAACCAACCACACCAGGAACCGTCCCCAGGTTTCCAACGGCAGGCTGGCCATCAAGATCACGCACGATACAATCGCGAGAATTGGAACCACCGGCACCCACGGCGTGCGGAACGAGCGCCGACGCTCGGGTTGCTTTCGGCGCAGCACCAGCACTCCCAGAGAAACCAACACGAAGGCGAAGAGAGTTCCGATGTTGGAAAGATCCGCCAGAGTGCCAATGTCGAACATTCCGGCCGGAATGGCGACGAAAAAGCCCGCCACCCAAGTGCTGACGTGTGGAGTTCGGAAGCGCACATGGACTCTGGAGAAAACCTCCGGCAGCAGGCCATCGCGTGACATGGCGAACCACACGCGCGCCTGCCCCAACTGAAAAACCAGCAGTGAGCTGATCATCCCCGTCAGCGCGCCGATAGTGACCCACTTCATCACGTTCGGCAATCCCAGCACCAACAGCGCGTTGGCCACGGGCGCGGCGTTGCGCAGGGTCTGCCAATGCTGCACGCCCGTCAGCACCAGCGCCACCGTCACGTAAAGCGTCGCGCAGATCACCAGTGAGGCGATGATCCCAAAGGGCACATCTTTCTGTGGATTCTTGCACTCTTCGGCGGCGGTCGAGACGGAATCAAATCCGATGTAGGTGAAGAAGACAATCGCTCCACCGGTCAGCACCCCCTGCCAGCCGTTGGGCATGAAGGGTTTCCAGTTGGAAACATGAATAAAACGGGAAGCGGCGACGATGAAAATCATGATCGCCATAAGTTTCACGCCCACCATGAGGTTGTTGGCGCTGGCGCTCTCGCGAATCCCCACCACCAGAATTAAGGTGATGATCATTACGATCAGGAACCCGGGAACGTTGAAGTACGACCCGGTGCGGTGCAATGAGTCATCGAATATGGGGCTGCTGATACTGGGCGGGATACGAAGCCCAAAGCCTGCCAGCAGGCTGTCAATGTAGGCGGAAAAGCCCACTGCCACCGCCATATTGCTTACCGCATACTCCAGGATCAAATCCCAGCCGATGATCCACGCCACGATTTCACCGAGTGTGGCGTAAGAATAGGTGTAGGCGCTGCCGGCAATGGGAATCATGGAGGCCAATTCCGCATAACACAATCCCGCCAGCGCACAGGCAATGGCCACCAGTACGAATGACAATGCAATCGCCGGCCCGGCGCCCGGCCGTCCGGCGGTCCCCAGCGCTTTCGTTCCATGCAGAAGCACATCGAGCAGGGGCGCCTTCTTGAGCGAAGGGACGTCCAGGACTTCGCCCGCCGCCGCCGTGCCGGTGAGAATGAAAATGCCGGTTCCAATGATGGCACCGATTCCCAGCGCGGTCAGTGACCAGGGTCCCAGCGACTTGCGAAGTTGGTGCCCCGGAGCTTCCGCATCGGCAATCAGCTTGTCGATACTCTTCTTCTGGAAAAGTTGGCTCGCCAAGGAACTCCTTTGGAGTTGCAGGTAGTGGGCAGATAGGCAGGTGGGCAGTAGGGATTTCTCTATCTGCCGATCTGCCTACCGCCCATCTGCCCGCACTTCTACTTCCTCCGTGGAGGCGCGCCCGGCCCCTTCTTCTTGACCTTGGGCTTGCGAGAGCCGCGGGGTTCTGTCCGCTTCGGCTTGGCGGCTTGCTTCTTACGCGCCGCCCGCTTCAGTTTCTTGCGTTCTTCTCTATCCTTGATGTTTTTTGTGTTCATGCCCTCAGTTTCCTATCTCGCGATGTGTGGATTCTTACTGATGTCACTGGCTAAACTCTTTCCAGCCCAGCGAAGCGCTCCACCATCTTCTTCCGTCCATAGCCCGGAAAGCTGATGGTCAACTTGCTGTCCTCGCCGTCGTCTTCACATTCCAGAACCGTGCCGATGCCGTATTTCGCATGACGAACTTTGCTGCCCAGCTTCCAGCGCTGGGATTGCCGTACGCTTTCCCCCCGGCCCTTACCCAGCCGCCGGTCAATACCGCGCTCGCGTAAGAACTGTTCTGCCCCGGCGATTGAGTTTACGGCATTTTCCCAAGTTGTGCGAGCTTTTGACGCCGCGGCGCCTACAGGCTCCAGGAGGTTGACGGGCACTTCGTCCAGAAAGCGCGACCGCCTGCTTCCTTCCATGGAGTCCCGCCCATACATGCGCCGCTGCCGCGCCCAGGAAAGCACCAGCCGGTCGCGCGCGCGCGTCATGCCCACGTAACAAAGCCGCCGCTCCTCCTCGATGCCTGCGTCGTCATCCAGGGACAACTTGTGAGGAAACAATCCTTCTTCCATGCCCACCAGGAAAACAATATTGAATTCCAGCCCCTTGGCGCTGTGCAGGGTCATCAGCGTAACGCGTGCGCGTTCGTCGTAATCATCGGCATCGGAAACCAGCGCAGCATGGTCCAGAAACTCCGCCAGCGTGATGCCCTGCTCTTCCGACTCCACCGCGGCGTTCACCAGTTCCTGAAGATTCTCGATGCGGTCTTGCGATTCCGGCTGATTCGCCTGCTTCAGGATTTCCACGTAACCGGTGCGGTCGAGAATGCTCTTGAAGAATTGCCCCATCAACAGATGTTCCTGATCATCCCTCAGATGTTTCATGAGCGCGTGGAAACCTGCGAGCGCCTTAAGTGCACGCGCGGGCAGCCGCCGCGCGGCCAATTCGTCCTCCAGTGCTTCCCACAGGGTGAGCTTCTGCGCGCGGGCCGTCGCTTCGATCGAGCCCAAGGTGGATCCGCCGATCCCCCGCGCCGGAGTGTTAATGATGCGCTGAAGCGCTGTTACATCGCGCAGATTGATCGCCAGTCGCGCGTAAGCCAGCACGTCGCGGATTTCCGCGCGTGCGTAAAAACTGAACCCGCCCACCAAACGGTAAGCGATCCGGTTGCGGCGCAGCGATTCTTCCAGCACGCGCGACTGGGCGTTGGTGCGGTACAGGACGGCCACACTGCGGTTAGCGTCCTCGGCGAGAGCTTTCGTAATCTCCCCCGCGACGTACAGCGCTTCCTCGTCGTTATTCCACGCATCATACAGACCGATGCCGTCGCCGCCCGTGCGGTCCGTCCACAGGGTCTTTCCCTTGCGCGCCAGATTGCGGCTGACCACTGCCCCGGCCGCGTCGAGGATCTTCTGCGTGGACCGATAGTTCTGCTCCAGGCGAACGGTCCTGGCATTCGGATAATCCTTTTCGAAACTCAGAATGTTTTGAATGTCAGCGCCGCGCCAGCGGTAAATCGACTGGTCCTCATCCCCTACCACGCACAGGTTCTGATGCATCAGCGTGAGTTGCCGGATCAATTGGTATTGTGTGCGGTTGGTGTCCTGATACTCATCCACCAACACGTACTGAAAGCGCCGGTTGTGCTGCTCGCAGACCTCCGCGGCTTTATAGAACAGCTCCACGGTCTTCAGGAGCAGATCGTCAAAGTCCAGGGCGTTCGCCTGCCGCAGTTTCACTTCATAACGGTCAAACAGGGCGGCGATTTTTTCCACCGGACCGGTCTCCGCCTGCTGATACATCACCTCGGGGGTCATGCCATGATTCTTGGCGTAACTGATCCGCCCGAGTACGCTGCGCGGCGAGGTGACTTGCTCCTCCAGTCCCAGTTCCTGGATGCAGGTCTTCATCAGCCGCTGCTGATCGTCTTCGTCGTAAATCGAAAAATCACGGCTGTACCCCAGGTGGTCAATGTGCCGCCGCAGCACGCTGACGCAGAAGGAATGAAAAGTGGATACGTGCGGGGCGCCGGCGCGCAACTCCACGCGACCGCCCAGCAGTTTGGCCACGCGCTCCTTCATCTGCGCCGCCGCTTTGTTGGTGAAAGTGACCGCCAGGATGTTTTCCGGTGGAACTCCCCGGGCTTCAATCAGGTAGGCAATCCGGTAAGTGATAACGCGGGTCTTGCCGCTGCCCGCCCCCGCCAGGATGAGCAACGGCCCTTCGGTTTGTTCCACCGCGGCGCGCTGCTGGATATTGAGTTGGTCAAGCAGATTCGACATGCAGGTTCGTGAAGGAGGACATCTCCCTCGCGGGCGAAGATTCGTATGAAGCCCGAAATTTCATTGTACACGATGCGCGGAGCCCCCAACAAAACTTTGGAGAGACACGCGACGCTTTGGAGTGCGGCTAATCGTGATCATGCTCGCGCAGGTCGCGGCGAATGGTGGCGGGGTCGTCGAGCGGCGTGCCGGGCTGCGCCTTCAAGTCCAATCCCGGCTCGCGCACCTTGGTGGGATCGAAAATGCGCGGGTCGCTGGGAAGCGCGTCGTAAGGTGTAAAGTCTGGTTGCGTAATGAAGAAATCGGCGAGGTCGGTGGCGGCTGCGTCGAACTGGTTCAAGTAGGGCAAGCCAAAGATCAAATCGAAAGTCTTCAGGATGCTGGCGATGCTGGTGTGCGCGTGCGAAACGTAGTCGCGCCTGGCAAATGGGCTGATGACCATCAACACGCTGCGATGCGCGTCCACGTGGTCGCGCCCATCCTGCGCGTCGTCCTCGGTCACAAAAATCGCCATGTCCTTCCAAAACGGGCTGTGCGAGAACAGTTGCACCAGTTTGCCCAGCGCCAAATCGTTGTCGGCGACATACGAGGCGCGGTACGGGTATCCGGATTCCGGCCGCAGCCCTCCGGTATGATCGTTGGGCAGCCAGATATAAATGAACTGCGGCAGAGACTCCTTGCCACTGGCATAACGAATCTGGAACTCGCGTTCAAACTGGCCGAACCGGTACTGATCGGAGATGGTGGTGTTGAAGGTGGCATAATCGCGCGAGGTGTTTTCAAACAACGCTTCCGGCATGGGCATGTTCACCCCCTCGCGAACTCCCGTGGGCTGCATACCCATTTTTTCCTCGTTTCCCGCGATTTCGAGGCCCTCACCGTAGTTGCGAAAGCTGATGTGGCCGCGCAGCAGGTGTTCCCACAACGAACCGGCCTCCAGAAAGGTCTCCGGGTAGGGGCCGGTGGATCCGATGCCGAGGCGGCCGGGCGTGTCAGGGTCGGTTCGGAAACCGGAGTGTCGGCCGTAGGCGGAAGGCCACGCGGTCTCCAAGACTTCGTTGGGATAATTTCCCACCAGCCAGTGATGGCCATCCACGGAGACGTCAGATTCCACGTAGTAGTTGTCACTGATGCCGAAACGCCGCGCCAGCGCATGGTGATTGGGTGTGACGTGACCATCTTCAATCGTGGGTTCGCCCTTGTCCTTCACTTGCGCGGTCTCACCCCAGCGAGCAAGGGAGAGAAGACCTGCGAACGATGCGTCGCTCGGATGCAAGTCACCAAAAACTTCGTCGAACGTGCGATTCTCTTTCACGACAAAGACTACGTGCTTAATTGCGGCGAGGGCTTGTAACTGCGATCTGCGACTGTCGGGTGTGGGGTGGAGTATGAGGGGCAGCAAGGACTCCGGTGTAGGAAAAAACCCGTTGTTCAGTGTAACTCGCCAAGTATTGGGCAGCGTCTCCTGCTGGATTGGCAGCTTTTCGGACCAGACGCCTTGGTCCTGGCCGGGTGGAACGTACCTTATCGTCGTGAGGGGCCTCGCCGGCAGCGGGACAATCGACACGGCCCCCTTGGTAATGTCCCCGAGCCAGGCACCCTCCGGTCCCTCATGAAAATTCGGCCCGCCGTTGGGTCCGGCGCCGAACCCCTTGGCGTTGGCCACGTAAAGGGTTTTGTTGTCGGGGTTGACGGCCACGCGGGCGGGGAACCATGCCGTGGGAAGATATTCCAGAACAATTCCCTTGTGCGCGTCCAACACGGCAACGGCATTGATGCCTGCGCACGCCACGTAAAGCCGCTTTTCATCGGGGCTGAGCGCCATGCCGAAAGGCAGCACGCCGCGCAGGCCTTTGACCGACTCCGCCGGTTCGAGCACCACCGTCTTCTTCACCTGATTCGTGTGTGCGTCGAGGATGGTGATGCTGTCCTGGGCGGCATTGGACACGAACACTTCCTTCTTCCCCGCCACCACGTCCCCGGGGCTCGACCCGCCGACGGACCGCTCGCCCACGGGAATCCCCGTGCGGACTTTCGCCACTACGCTGGGTTGTGCCGGGTCGCGAACGTCGATCACGAAAACCGAATTTGATTCGGGGACATTGGGATCGCCGAGGCCGGGGATCTGCTTGCCCTCCACCACCGCGCCCTTCTCCGCCTCCGGCGAGGGGAAACCGAAAGCTGGAAACTCCAGGCCCGTCGTCCGAGGGTTTTTCTTGTCGTACCCGGGAACCAGCGAGTACTGAAACATCCCGACATTGGAAACGTAGGCGCGCTGTCCATCCGGGGAAAGCGCCAATCCGAACGGCATGCGCCCCACCGGCACACTGGAGAGAATCTGCTGCGACTGCGTATCCAGGATGACCAACCGAAAATGCGCTAGGTCGAGCGCCAGCAGATGGTGGCCATCCCGCGTAAGCTGGATGGCCCCGGTCAGGCTGCCTTTGTATGTTGCACCGTGAACGGTCCCATCCAAACTGAGCGCATAGAGCCGCTGCCGCGTCGCCATGTCGAAGACTCCGATCCGTCCGTTGTCCCCTTCGGAGATGTAGACCGTGCGATTGTCCGGCGCAACGGCGGCGGCCAGGTAGATGCTTTCCGGATCGGAATCCACGGAATTCGAGACGGGCGGAATTTGGGTAACCATCGGGTGCGGGCTCGCGAGGTCTGTGATGATCGAGAACAGATACGGTTTGTTGCCGCAACTGACCACCACCAGCATTTTGCCGTCGGGGCTGAGAGCTATCCCGTAAGGGTGCGGCGCAACTTTAATCTGGATGCCGAGGGGAGTTATCAGTCGCCCACTGGGCAGGATGGTTTCCCCATCGGGATTTTTCTTAGCGGGCCGGTCTCCCGCCGGAGCGGACAATGAGAAGTTGGTGATCTTCTTGATGTCTTGCGCCTGCGGCAATTCGGCTTCGCCGACGAATGTCAAAAGTGCGATAAAAATCCACAGAATATGTCGTGGCCGCATGGCTCGGCCCTCCCAATCTGGATTGGTGCCCCGGTAGCGGCGGAGTTTGTTCATGCAGCGGCGAGTTTACCTCGACAAAGTGCTTCCTGCCACTGACAACTGGCCACTGACAACTGGCCACTGACAACGGACAGCTTTCCGGCGCATAATAAGCACCGCCCGCGCGGCGGATGGCCATGCCTGCGAACCTCACCCCCGATTACCTCGAAGCGGAAAGACGCTTCAAGAGCGCCAAGGCGACGGAGGACAAAATCGCAGCCCTGGAAGAAATGATGGCCACGATTCCGCGGCACAAGGGCACGGAGAAGATGCAGGCGGAATTGAAGCGGCGGATCTCCAAGTTGCGCGCCGAGCAGTCCCGCCGGCCCACCAGCCGCATCGACATCATTCATCGTGTCGAGAAAGAAGGGGCGGGGCAAGTGGTGATGGTGGGGCCGCCCAATAGCGGCAAGTCGCTTTTAGTGCGGCGTCTTACCCATGCGATGCCGGAAGTCGCCGACTATCCCTTCACCACGCGCGTGCCGATGCCGGGGATGATGCCGTTTGAAGACGTGCAAGTGCAACTGGTGGATTTGCCTCCCGTGCATCCCGACTTCCCCGAGTCGTGGCTCTACCAGATCATCCGCAACGCCGATGCCGCCCTGCTGGTGGTCGACCTGAGCGACCCTGACCTGCTGGAGGACCTCGAGACGACGCTCGGCCAGGTGGCGAACGCCAAGGTGCAACTCGACCAGGCGGAATTGCCGGACGTCTCCGGCTGGCTGCGCAAGCGCACTCTGCTGGTGGCCAACAAGATTGACGCCAGCGGCGCCCCGGAGGGTTTGGAAATTCTGCGCGACCTCTACGGCGAGCGGTTCGTTTTGACCCGAGTGTCCGCGGAAACCGGCGAGGCCCTGGATTCCCTTCGCTATGCCGTGTTCGAGTTGTTGGACGTCATTCGCATTTACACCAAGGCGCCGGGAAAGAAATTGGAGCGCATCGCGCCGTATGTCCTCAAGCGAGGCACGCGCCTGATCGACCTAGCCGGCCACGTCCACCAGGATTTTCTGGCCCATCTCAAGTATGCTCGACTGTGGAGGGAGGGACGATTCGACGGCCAGATGGTGAACCGCGATCACGTGCTCGAAGATAAGGACGTTGTGGAACTGCACCGGTGAATCGGCTGATCGGGTCATCGAGCCATCGGGCCATGGAGCGATTTTGCCACTATCAACTTTTGAGGAGGAAACAGAAATGAGCAGTTTGGTCATTGAATACTACTATAAGATTTCGCCGGGAGGCGGCACCGAATGGCTGGCGCTTTACAAGAAGAATCACAATCCGATTCTGCAACAACTCATCAAGGAAGGAATCCTCAAGAGCGAAAAGCTCTATGAACGGCGCTTCCATGCGGAGACGCCGGCGTGGGATTACAAAATCGTGATGGTTTGGCGCGACTGGATGGCGCTGGAAGAAGCCCACCATCGCGATCCGCAGATCAAGCGGGAGCTTTACCCTGACCAGGAGGACCACGCCCGGCAGGAAAAGCGGCGCTGGGAGTTGACCACCGGCCACTGGGACGACGTGCTGAAGGAGGTGCCGCTGGAGTAGGGGTTAGGGATTGGGGATTAGGGGTCAGGCGCCAAGGTTGCGGGTTTCCTGACTCCTGATACCTGGCACCTGACACCTGTTCTTACGGCACGCCCTTGCCTTTCAGGAAGGGGGCGTATTTCATATCGACATCCAGGATTTCCTCTCCCAGCCAATCCTTGAGGAAGTCCACGGCATTGGTGGTCATGACCATCTCATGGCTCATGAGCCTTTGATAGAACTCGAGCACGGCGTAAGCCAGGCGTTCGTGTTCCGAGTGGTGCGCAACGAAATCCGGGTACCCGCAGCTTTGCAGAACCTTCTCCTCCGCGGCAAAGTGGGCCTGGGTGTAACGGATGAGCTCATCTAATGTCCTGCCCATCTCCACCCTTCCTTTGCCCTCCACCAGGGCTTGGTGGAGCCGGTTGATGATGTCCACCAGTTGTTTATGCTGCACGTCGGCAAAGGTGATGCCAACCTGATATTTCTCACTCCAGGGAAATAGGTCTTCTTGGGGGGCTGCCATAGCTGATCCCATGCCTCCGAAAGGCGCTCACGCCGCAGTCTTCCTTTCGATTCATCGGCAGGATCATGGGGAACTTAATTCGGGGAATGATGGGTGCTGTCCCAATCTTAACGTAGCGCCGGGCTTTAGCCCGGCACTTCCCGTCTTCGGCAATCGTGGTTGGCAAGTCTGAGCGCAACATGGAGGTGCCGGGCTAGAGCCCGGCGCTACGTGGGAATTAGCGCATCCCTTTGGCGTTAAAGAACGGAGCGTACCGCTTGTCGACCCCCAGAATGTGCTTGCCGAGCCAGTTCTTCAGGAAGTCCATCACCTCGATCGTCAGCCCAACTTCATTCCTCTGAAACTTGGCCTGGAAGTCCAGGACCGTCTTGGTCAAGCGGTCGTGCTCGGACTTATGACTGGTGAATTCCGGATATTGGTGCGACTCCATGAAGGTTTCTTCCGTCTTGAAATGAACATGGGTGTAGTCAATAAGGTTGGAGAGAATCTTGCCGAGTTGTTCCTTGCCATGGCCCGCCACCATGGCCTGGTGTAACTCGTTGATAATGCTCACCAAATTTTTGTGCTGCATATCGATAATGCCAATTTTGACGCTATAGGTGTCGCTCCAGGGGAAAAGCAGGGCGGTTGCGGTAGCCATATTCATCTCCTCAAACGTATTCAGCAAGCCTTGATGGGTCCTTGTGGCCGGGCCGATTTGCAAGGCGGTTCTCCGGCCATCGGTCTTCGTCATCCATGATTTCGACGACCCCGACCGAGGCGGAGGAGGGCGGCCAAGCGCCGACGGGCCGCCCGTAAACACGTTCCCACCGAGACTCCAAGGGCCTTCCTCTCTTCCATCGGTCCCTTGGGTTGGAAACTTTAAATTATTTCTTCCGGGGTGGTTGGGAGGGCCGCATTTCAATGCGGCTGGCCAGAGCCGTGCGGGGAAATTTGTAGAGGTCGACCACCGCTTTGGCGACGTCTTCGCCGCTCAGTTTCCAGCTTTCGCCTGACTTGGTTCCCGGCGCGGCGGCAAAATCCGTATCCACGCTGCCCGGCATCAGGTAGCTGACGCGGATGCCGTCGTAGCGGACGTCCTGCATCATGGCCTCGCTGAAACCGTTCAGGCCGAACTTGGAAGCGTTGTAGGCGGAGCCACTGGGCATGGGATTGACGCCCGCCAGGCTCGAGATGTTGAAGATGTACCCGCCGCCGCGCTTGCGCATCAGGGGAATGGCTTCGCGGCAGCAATAGAAGACGCCGGAAAGGTTGGTGTGGATCGTCGTGTCCCACTCTTCCACGCTCAACTGGTCGACGGGTTTGAAGACGCCCACGCCGGCGTTGTTCACCAGGATGTCGAGGCCGCCGAACCGTTCCGCCGCCATCCGCACCAGCTTGCGGCAGTCTTCGTAATTGCGCACGTCCGCCGCCGAGCCATCCACATTGGCCGCGGCCGTGCCGCGCAGTTTTTCCAGCGCCGCCTGCAAAGATTTCGGATCGCGCCCGCAGATGAAGACTTTCGCGCCTTCCGCCAGCAATGCCTGCGCGATGCTGAAGCCGATCCCCCGCGACCCGCCCGTGACCACGGCGACCTTGTCCTTCAATTCGGTTGTCATTGCCAGCCCCCTCTAATTTTGGATTTTCGATTTTCGATTGAGACAACCCGAAATCGGTAGTCCCGCTTGTCACCCGTCTCTTGCCGCCCAGAGTTGAGCTATTAGCTTAACCCAAACTCGGATGCGGGATGAAGTCTTCTGTTAGGGACAAAGGGGCATATACTTGGAGCCGCCGGAAGGCCGAAAGGGAAAATCCGGCCAAATCTCCGCCGGGTTTTAGGGGCTGTTTTATGCGCACGATGTGGATGTTCATGTTTGTAATCCTGTTCTTAGTTTCTCCGCAAGCAGGGGCCGGAGCAGCCGAGTCGCCCAACCACCCATCCCCCTTCCTCCGTGCGGAGTTTGCGCCGGACCGACCGGCTCTCGCGGCGTTGGCAGTAGATTCCCTGGGCAAAGGCAAGCTGGATGGAAATCTCCTGCTCTCAACTCCTGCCGCGGCGGCGACCTTCGAGGTGCGGCGCGAAGGGGAAAAAGTTGAATATTGGCCAACGGGCGCGGCGCGCAGGGAAATGCCCGCGTGGATATTCGAGGCATCACCACGCCAAATGCGCTTCAGGTCATCGTACTCGGGGAAGAAGTCCGCACCCGCCCTGGTGATGGATTTTGATTTACAGCTTTGTCACGCGACGCTTCTCGGTCTGATGAATGACGACGGGAGCGTGCGTCTGCCGGCCCTGCTTCACCTGCCGGATCGCGGGACCTTCCGCATCGCCGCAAGCGCCACTCCCGGACTGAGTCTTGGTTATGAGCTGGTGCCGTACCCCGCGCCGCAACAGAAAAAGAAGTTCCTGCGCGTTACTTTTCCGGGTGGCTCAGCGGCTACGCCGCATGTTGAATACACGCTGGACGTGGTCGCCATCCACCCCGAGATCCCGCAACTTGACCGCGACCCGCGCTTCGATGGCTTCCGGCGAAATTTTCTCAACATCTTCCAGCTCAGCCCACGCTTTCGCACGCTGGCCAACAATACCGCGAGCGACATTTGTGCCATCACCGTTTGGGAGTACGGCGAAGTCGCCTTGCGCACTCCGCCTCTCGCCCCGGGGCTCACCGCCCTCGATCTTTTGCGCCAGACCCTGGACCGCTACCTAGGCGGCCTCAAGGGCTGTGGGATGAAAGGATACAACGGCGGAACGCCGGACGAGACCGGCTACGACTTCCTGGATGCCTATCCTTCGCTGGTGATTGCGGGTGCGGATTATGTTCTGGGCAGCCATGACGAAGTGTGGCTGCGCAAGAACTATCCCGGCCTGCAAGCGTGGGCCACCCGGATGCTCGCCTTCGACAGCGATGGAGACGGTTTGCTGGAATATCCCCAGACGCGCCAGTCCGGGCCCTGGCCCCGCAACCATCCCGCCAACTGGTGGGACACCGTCTGGTTCACCCATAAGGATGCCTATTCCAACGCCCTCGCGTATCGGGCCTGCCTCGACATGGCCAAGGTCGCACAGCTTGCCGGAAAGCCGGAGGACGCACGCTTCTATGCTTCGCGCGCGGAGAAGTTGCGCGCCGTTTACGCCACCACGTTCTACAACCCGGCCACGGGCGTGTTGGCGGGCTGGAAAGACCCCCAGGGGAAACTCCACGATTACTACTTCACCTTCGTCAACGGGATGGCGATAACCTACGGCCTGGTTCCGCCACCCCAGGCCCATCAGATCATGGACCGCATGTTGGCGAAGATGCGCGAGGTGGGGTACAGCCGCTTTGATCTGGGATTGCCCGGCAATCTTATTCCGGTGCGGAAAGAAGACTACGGCGTCGGCGGCGTGGAAGGTGGCGAGCCCGAGAGGGAGGACGGCTCCGACGCCTTCCAGAACTACGAGAATGGCGGCGCCACGGCCTGTTTTGTGTACTTCACGATCACCGCCCTCTACCAACTTGGCCGGCGGGAGGAGGGCGATGGAATCCTGTTTCCCATCCTGCGCGCCTTTGAAGAGGGCGGATTTCAAGGCCGCGGAGCGAACGGCAAAACGAAGGACTGGAAAAGGTGGGACGGCACCCCCAAAGGCTACGAAGGTCTGCTCACCGATGGCTATATGACTTTGCTGGCAGTGGAGTCAAGAGAGGCGGCGCGGCAAGGACCCGCAGCGCTGGAAAAGTAGGGGTCCCGAACACGCGACGTGCCACGGGCGTCCCGCCCGTGCTCGAGCATGGCCGGGACGGCCATGGCACGATTTTGGTTGCGGCTCCGCCGCGCTGCGTCTCTGTGGTGAGAGGATTGTCGGATTGACTCCCCTCCCGGCCAACCCCACAAATAAATCTGTGGAAAAAGTATCAATCGGACACATTGTCTCTTGACAAATTAGGCTATCAATATATACTAGTTGTGTAGGTGGCATCGGGTAGCGCCATGTCCCTGCTAAGGAAAGCGAAGTGGACGCGCCGTTAAGGCAACTGCCGGGAGTGAGGGGAGAGCGGCACAAGCCAAGCGTCAGAATCCCCGAGCAAAGCCTAGAACATATTGAAAACAATAGATATGGCTAAAACTTACAACCTCTAAAGCTGAGAACTTATTGAAAACAAATATAGTTAGACTGAATTCCCCTAATATCTATGAAAATAAAGGTGGTTACGCGTAAGAATGGCATTATCCTGATGCCGCAGCGATCAAATCTGCGAGAATAGATGTGCCAAAGGCACCTTGGAGTGCGGCGGTTCGACGCCGCCTTTCCCACACGCCACGCACGACCTGCCACCTACAAGTTGGAGGATTGGGGACCGTGATATCTCAACGCTTGGTTTCAACGCAGGCGGCGCGGAGGGCAGTGGCATGGGCATTTACGGCTTGCCAGGCTCGGGATCGCGAATAGGTCCACGAGCGCCAGTCGGGATTTGCGGGGGGCGACCAGCGTTCGAGCAGGCTTGCTTCCAGCGTACAGCGGTCTTGCGGGTTGAGGTTCGGCAAGCCGGCAACGAGATCCGGCACGGCGTCGGCGCTCAGCCCGGCGACATAGTCGGCATCGAATTTGTGCCCGGCTTGGGCGCGCGCCAGGTTGGTGCGGGCAATCAGGGCGTCGGGGTCGAGCGCGTGGAGCGCGGCAATCAGCAGGAAGCCCGCCACCATGGCTCCAAACGCAAAGCGTTCGCGATGCCCGCGCAAAACCGTCAGGCAGAACCAGACGAACACCACGGTGAGCCAGCCCATGAAGGCGGTCGGGTAGAGGCGCTGCTCGCTCAGGCCATATTCGGCTTCGTACAAACGCATGCGCTCAAAGGCCGATGCCATGATGACGAAAAGCAGGGCGATCTGCGCTCCCGCCAGCCACTTAAACAGGCGCTGCCCTGGGGCGTCGTCGCTCCGCAACAGCCAATGGATAAGCAGCAGGAACGGCAGCACCAATGCGGCCACGGTGAGCAGTTCAAAGAAGCCGCTCCGGGCGTATTCCGAGTAAGTCAGTCCGGTGGTGGCCTGCACCAGCGCCGAACCGCCGAAGAAATACCGCACCTGCACCGCCACGAAAGCCAGGAAAAGCAGATCGAGCAGGCCCAGCATCACTCCCATTTCGATGGCGCCCAGGGAAATCGGCGGCAGGAATTTTTCCGTGCGCATGTTCAGTTCCTTGCCAAAGAGCAATCCGCGCAGGTATCCACCGACGCACACGGTAATGAACGCAATCATCGCAAGATGGGTGAAGTCAAAATTCCAGACGCGGTGGACGAGGTTTTGGAAGACGGCGTCCGCTGCCGTCAGGAGCGATCCAAAAATCAGTATGGGCAGAAGGGAAAATGCCACACCGCGCACGACTGCCACGGCGCTTCGGGGCCCAACACCTATCGACTTCTTCCATTCGGAATTCCCCAAGAGGAGAGGGAACATTCCAAACGCCGTATTGACTCCTGCGACGAGGCCACCCTGAAAATATTTCACCAGGCTGGAAGCCCGCAGGCGCCCGCCTTGGGCGCGCAACATGGCGAGGGACAGGACCGTCAGCAGTGCCAGCATATTGAGCGCCTTCAACCGGCTCGATTCGTGCCAGAGGAAGGCGAGGGGGGAGAACGCAATCGGCAGCAGAAGCCACCATCCCCCATCCGCAAAGACCTGGCGCTGCTCGCGCCCGAGGAAAAGGATGGCCGCCGCGAGCAGGCCGGCCCAAAGCGCGAAGTTCACTCCCCACGGAGAGCATCGCAGCAGCGCGTCGCCCAAAACTCCCAAGGCAAGCGCGGCTGCCAGGGCGGAAATTTCCAATTTCGCTGTGGCATTCATGGGGCGAACTCCTTCGCGGAGGAACTCTTGATGATTTCAATGCGTGCCCGTCTTCGACGTCTTCGCGGCGACCCAACCGAGGATGCCGAAGGCTGGTACGACGTAGGGAAAAATTCCGTAGAACGTATCGCTGACGGAGTGCGAATGCCGGTCCACGGCGACAAAAACCTGTACGCAGAACACCACGCTGAGCAGCACGGCCAGCCATCCCGGCCACGCCACGGGGAGGTAAATCCACCCCCATTCTTTGAACCACGGTCGTTGCATCACCGACCCTCCTCTCGCTTTTGCGAAGTGCGACGGACCGTCCCGGGAATTCTCGAATCATGGCACCAGGGCGGCGATTCGACCGAAGCGGCGATGGCGCATGCTGAACTCCTGCACGGCGGTGGTGAAGTCGGCGGGGCCGAAGTCCGGCCACAAGCACGGAGTGAAATACAATTCGGCGTAGGCAATCTCCCACAACGGGCAATTGCTCAGGCGGTACTCGCCTCCGGTGCGGATCAGCAGATCAATGTCGGGCGCGGGTTCATCCGCATGCTCCGCTTTCGCCAACAGGCGGCCAAAACTCTCAGCGGAGTCATCGCTTATTATTGGGAATTGGCGGGCGGCGTGGAGGATCGCTTCCCGACCGGAATAATCGATGGCGAGGCGGACGTGCAATTGTCCGCCCGCTCCGCTTGTCTCCTCAATCTCCTCGATCGCCTCGCGCAGGGAAACCGGCAGGCGGTCGCGCCGCCCGATGACCGTCACCCGGACGCCGGGCGCGGCGAGGGCCGGGGCATCCACGCGGAAGAAATCTTCGAAGATGCGCATCAGTTCGGCGACTTCGCTTTCCGGCCGCCCCCAATTGTCGGTGGAGAAGGTAAACAGGGTCAGCACGCGAATGCCCTGCTCGAGGGCGGCTTCCACCGCGCGCCCCACCGCGGCGCGGCCGGCGCGGTGACCTGCCGTGCGCGGCAGTCCGCGAGCCTCCGCCCAGCGTCCGCTGCCGTCCATGATGATCGCCACGTGCCGGCGCGATTTCTCGAGAGTTATCGGATGGTCTCCATGGCCATTGTTCATGTGGTGTCTCCGTGGTCAACGCTGCCGCCGGGCCGGTGGCCGGCGCGCGGGCGGCACGTTTGCGCAATGTACTTTGCAACACAAAGTACGAGGACAAAAATTTTTTGCCGCGCCCCCTTAGCGCGCGCGCATGGAATGAATCAACGCTTCCATCTGATCCAGGTAACGTTCCAGCGCGTGCCGCCCGGCGGGGCTCAAGCGATACACCGTTTTGGGCAAGCGGCCTTCAAAGTACTTCTCGCACACGATGTATTTGGCTTCCTCAAGCTTGCGCGCGTGCACGCTCAGGTTGCCGTCCGTGGTGGCGAGCAGTTTCTTCAGGTCGTGGAAGCTGAGCGATTCATTTGCCGCCAGGGCGCTGACGATTCCCAGGCGCATGCGCTCGTGAATCAGGCGGTCGAGCTCCGCCGCAGCGGGCGCAGGCGCGCCTTCGCGCTCCCGTTGGGCAGCGCGGTCCGATCTTCGAGGTTCCAGCGGGTGAGGCCCGCGGAAAGGATTGGTTCTAGCCACCGTACCTCCTTGCAATGATCGTTCCGAATAGAATGTGCAGTCCCCCAAATCCCGCGGCCATCACGGCGTTGGCCCAGGCGGCCGGGCAAAAGAGCGCGGCAATTCCCGCCAGCATAAAGCACAGCCCCATCACCGGGACCACGCGCACGGAAAAAGTTCCCGCCGAGATCACCCCGACGCCATACAGGAGCAGCCAGATGCTGGGCAGCAGGTGGACCCGTCCCGTGCCATATACCGCCAGGGAGATCACCGCCCCCGCCGTCAGGGGGGGAAACAGGCTGAGGAGAAATTTGCGGCCGGGCACCGTGAAGACCGGCGTACCCACGCGGCGCGCTTTCCAAAAAATGCCCAGGGCGCCGAGGGCAAATGCGCCCAGCGCCGCGGCGAGCCAGGTGATCAACCACGCTATGGCGTTGGTCGGACGCGGTGCCGCGCACGCCGTGGCGAGCGCCGTCACACCCATCGCCACGCCACCCCATCCCGGAACGGCGGTGAAGGAAGCGGCGTTCTCCATGGTCTCGCGAATGAAGCGCAGGTCCTCCATGGCGTGCGCATTAAGCGGAGCGGGTCGAAAACGACGAGAACGGACGGGGCCGGCACAGGGCATGAGCGTGTTTATAGCAAAGGCCCAAAATCATGTCAAGTACTTTGTGATACAAAGTATCTGCCCATGAGAATCTTCCCGCGCCGGTGGTTCTTGACCCGGGGCGCTCGCGCACTTATCATCAAGATCGGGATTATTTCCGCTGATAAGATTTTAAGGGTTCCCGGAGGAAGAGTTGGACATAAAAGCACTGATACGATTTTCAAAGCCTAAATTGATACCGCCATTACACCGATCTTTCACGCCATCGGTACTCTTTAACCATAATTATTGTGATTTTATAAATAAGTCTGGATGCGCGGTTCCGCTGGTGATTGGCCTCGAGCGGGGGGACCATTCGCTCTCCGTTTACCGGGCGCAGTGCCTGGATGAGGGTTCGGATTCCGCCGCGCTGAACCTTCCTTATGCCGAGCGCGTGGTGAAGATGCTGCTTTGGCAAAGAGGTGGATGGCGCATCATGGTCGGTGGACCGCCGAGCGTCGGCGAGCATATCCGGCGGGTTTACTCACGGGGAGGGTCGCGGGCGTTTGACGCGGATTTCATGGCGGGCGTATACGAGCATCCGTTCACGGTGGAAATCACCGCGGCCGACAAGGTTCCCGCGCCCAACGAGGGCACCCTGCGCCTGGGCGGACATCTGGAAGGCTGCCGCATCGGCTTCGACCTGGGGGCGAGCGACAGAAAAGTTGCCGCGGTCAAGGACGGCGAACCCGTGTATACGGAAGAGGTGGTTTGGGACCCGAGCCACGCCACCGATCCCCATTATCACTTCGAACAGATCAACACCGCGCTGAAAGCGGCGGCGCAGCACCTGCCGCGTGTCGACGCCGTGGGCGGCAGCGCGGCGGGCGTGTACATCAACAACCGGCCGCGCGTGGGCTCGCTGTACCGCGCCGTCCCCAAGCCGCTGTTTGACACGCAGATTCGCGACCTCTTTGTGGATTTGCAAAAGTCCTGGGGCGGAATTCCCTTTGACGTCGTGAACGACGGCGAGGTGACGGCGCTGGCCGGCGCGCTCTCGCTGGGTGACACGGCGGTGCTGGGCATGGCGCTCGGCTCCAGCGAAGCGGGCGGCTACGTGACGCCCACGGGCGAGCTCACGACCTGGCTGAATGAACTGGCTTTCTGCCCCGTCGATTTCGACCCGCAGGCTCCTGTGGATGAGTGGTCGGGCGATCGGGGCGTGGGCGCGAATTACTTTTCGCAGCAAGCGGTGTTCCGGTTGGCGCCGGTGGCGGGCATCACGCTCGACACCAGACTGGGTCCGGCCGAGAAGCTCAAGTCCGTGCAGGAGCTTTTCCACCATGGCGACGAGCGCGCGCGGCTGATCTTTGAAACCATCGGCTACTACGTAGGATACGGCGTGGCGCATTACGCCGACTTCTACGAGTTGCGGCACGTGCTGATCCTCGGACGCGTCACCTCCGGCGAGGGTGGCAACATTATCCTGGCGCGGGCCCAGGAAGTGCTGAGCACGGAATTCCCGGCGCTCGCGGCGAAGGTGGCGCTGCACCTGCCCGATGAATCCACGAGGCGCGTGGGTCAGGCCGTGGCCGCAGCCAGCTTGCCCCTGATAGAACAGGGCAGAAGGCAGTAGGCCGTGGGCAGATGGCGCTAGACGGTAGACAGCAGGCAGGAGGCAGCGAAGAGTTTTTCGAGGCGGCCCAGCATTTGGACTCAGGGGGCGTAGGATTTAGGATCTGGCAACCGCATATACCATCAATTTTTCCTGACCTCTCGCTGGACCATTATGGATATTCCGCTAATGCCGGATAATAAGTGGTGTTCCCCGAACGCAATAACGTTAAATGTTTTATTTTCAACAACTTGTAGATTATTCACTCTATTCCGCTTTGTTTTCAATGACTTAAGAGACAAAGGATGAAACAGCCCAGTTCCCTGGAGGTGCCCGTCGGGCCCGCGGTTACGGTCGGAGAGCGTATTCCCGTCCCGCCCTTACTTCCCTGACACCCGACCCCTGCTTTAGGCAGTAGGCAGTTTTTCATTCCTCCCCTGACACCCGACACCTGGCACCTGACTTCGGAACCTCCGTCCACTGCGCCCTGCTTCGGCTAACTCACCTTGACATGTGCTGCACATGCAGCTATGTTATGCACATGCCGAGCATGATTCAAATTCGCCATGTCCCTGACCCTCTGCACCGCAAGCTGAAGGTGCGCGCCGCCCAGGAAGGCCAATCTCTCTCCGACTATCTGCTCCGCGAAATCCAACGCCTCGCCGAGCGGCCCACGCTGGAAGAACTGAAGGAGCGGTTGGCCCTGCTCTCGCCCGTCCATCCTCGCGTGCCGCCTGCCCGGATCATTCGTGAGGAGAGGGACAGCCGGTGATCGTGGTCGATGCCTCCGCGGTGGTGGAAATTCTGCTCAACCGGCCGGCCGGGGAACGCCTCGCCCATCGTCTGCTCGATCCTCGCGAAACGCTGCACGCTCCGCATCTCATCGACCTGGAAGTTGCGCAAGCCCTGCGACGCTATCAGGCGGCCGGCGAGATGTCTCCGCAACGGGCCCGGCAAGCGCTCCTGGCGTTTGTCCAGATGCCGCTCGAACGCCACCCCCACTGGCCATTCCTCCAGCGTATCTGGGAACTGCGCCGCAACCTCACGGCTTACGACGCTGCTTACGTCGCCTTGGCGGAAACTCTTGACGCACCGCTGCTCACCTGCGACCGCGCCCTGGCCCGAGCCCCGGGCCATCGCGCCGTCGTCGAGCTGATGGAAGACTAAAGGATCTGGGATTTAGGATTTAGGATTCAGCCCCTAACCCCGAATCTCCAATCCCTAACCCCGCTTTCCCAATCCCTAATCCCGAATCCCTAACCCCTTGTCCCTTGTCCCGTTTCCCGTGTCCCGCCCTCAGCCCCTGACACCCGACACCTGACACCTGGTACCTGATTCCCCGCCCCCTGCTTCAGCTAACTCACGGTCAGCGTGAGCGTCACGCTATGGCTCAGGGTGGATGATCCCGAACCCGCGGTGTCCGTCACCATCAGGGAGTATGTTCCAGGACCCCCTCCGTATGGCGGGTCTACAGAGCCTCAGGACCTTCACAAAGATTGACGAGCTCCGCCAAGGCCAGGACCTGTGGCCTCCGGCCTCTCCCTTGCCGGACCACCTTCAGTATCCCCGCGTCTCGCAGCCTACCCAACAGAGTCGCGATCTGTTGTCGGCTGGGCATATGCGGCTGACGATCCAGCGCACTCGCCCGAAAGACGGGCTGCTGAAAGACGAAATCCAACAACGGGACGGAGAACTGCGAGTGAGTTAGAGATAGGACGCGGTGCTTGAGTCGCTCGTAGAGATCCAGGATCTGCCGCGCCTTCGTGGTGTTCTCGCGCGCCTGTTCAAACAGCGCCTTCAGGAAAAAGGCGACCCATTTGTTCCAGGCGCGCTCCTGCTGGCCAAGCCCGCGCAGGGCTTGGACGTACTCATCGCGATGTGCCTCCAGGTAGGCGGAGAGGTAAAACATGGGCCGGGAGAGGATTTGTTTCTCAAACAAAAAAATCGGCACCAGCAAGCGCCCGAGCCGGCCGTTGCCATCCAGAAAGGGGTGCAGAATCTCGAATTGACCATGCACGATCGCCAGTTGCACGAGCGGGTCAGGCCGGTCGAGATGATAGTACCTCTCCCAATTGTCGAGGAATTCCGGCAACACCTCGGGACGCGGCGGCACGAACTGCGCTTTTTCCAGCGGCGCGCCAGGCAGGCCGATCCAGTTCTGGACCTTGCGAAAGTGCCCCTTTCCCTTGTTGCGTCCTCTGACACTTTCCAGGAGGACGCTGTGCAATGACAGCAGCAAATTGAGATTGAAAGGCCGTCTCTTGAGTTCCTGTTCCGCCGCTTTCAATGCCCGGCGATAATTGATGATCTCATGGATATCGAGACGCTTGGATTCTTCCTCAGGTTCTTCGCCTGCCTCGAATTTCAGGACTTCGCCCAGAGTAGCCTGCGTACCTTCAATGCGCGACGACAGTACCGCTTCCTGCGTTGTCAGCGGCGAGAGCAGGACTTCCGGGTTGGGCAGTCCGTAGAGGACCCCGTCATACTGCGCCAGCGCCCGGTTCGCCTTCCCGAGCAGCGGGATCAGAGGCTCCCAGGCAAGCGCCACCGGGAGTTTTTCTGGTTTGAGCGGCTCCATGGGCAGTAAGTTTGAACTGTCAACCCTGTTTGTGTCAAGTAATTCCTGAATTGCTTGACACAAACTCACTTATGACATCTGTGCCTGTCACAACCCCCGCGAAGCGCAGCCTCGATGAAGCAGTGGGCAGAAGGCTGAAGGCAGGAGACAGGAGTCAAGAGTCAGTAGACCGTAGACGGGGGGAAGGCAGTAGGCGGTAAGAAGATGGCTGAATCCTGACTTCTGACTCCTAACCCGCGACCCCGAATCCCTAACCCCGTGTCCCGTGGCCCGCTACCCCCGGAAAATTCCTCTTGATTTCGCAGTTGCGACGCGCCAAAACATGTTTAATGCGGTTTTCCGCAGGTGGACAGCCCGTAAGGGCTGGCGTGAAACAGGCCCCGAGAGGGGCCTTTTCATTTTACAGCGTCATCCGCAAAGGCCACCTAGTGGTCCGCTTGCCGGAACCAAACCCCCAGAAGTCCCAGGTAACGGTGAGACGGATCATCAAGGAGGTTGTAAGTGTGGTCACCGGACTCGTCAATGTACAAGCGATAGCGAATGGGGTGAGGATGTGTCTGCGGCATCGTTTGTCTGAGTGGTCAGGGCAACCTCGCCGCGCCACGGGCCAGCGGCACTCGCCACCTCGCTTGAGTGTACCATGTGCCCACCCTCGTAGCGGCGAGTTTACCTCGCCATAATGGCGGCGTCCCGATAAGATCGGGACAGGTTCCGCCGCCTCTACGTCCTTCTTCCGCGCCTAGGGAACAACCGCCCCGATGAATCGGGGCGCTTGTATTTGGTCGCTGCCCCCGGATCCCGTGTCCCGTGTCGCGCCCGCACCCCCCTGACACCCGACACCTGGCCTGTGACACCGCGTCAACCCTTTGATTCTAAACGGCCGACGAAATTGCGTGTCACAGACTATTCAATCCGGCCCCGCCGGTGGCTGGGCTGACACCTGACACCTTTCTCATGTTTCTCCTCACTCGCCACCGCTTTTTTCACCTCCCCCAATTCCCATCGGAAAATCGCAGACCCCCAAGAATAAAGGTCCGCACCGGCCCGCGAGAAGCCCTTCTTTGCTGCTTCCAAGGCGCGATTCCCGGATGTACAATGTCGATCAGTTCTACATTATCGTGCCTTCAGCTTCGGACAAGCCAAGTCGGGCTTGGTACCGGAGCTTGTGCCAGGTGATCTCGGAGGAGTCGACTACCAATGGCGCAGACCCAGCCCATAGAGTGGAGTAAAGTTGCGACTGCCTTCCCGGTTGGCACGCGACACCGCGGGCGCGTCAGAAAAGTCTGGCAAGTAAGCGCTTCCGTCGAACTCGCAGGCGGTCTCAGCGGCATCCTCCGCAACACCGAACTCGATTGGAACCGCCAGATTTCTGACGCACGAGAAGTCCTCAACCCGGGGGATGAAGTCTGGGTGCAAATCCTGGAAGTGGATACGTGGAAACAGCGCATCACGCTGAGTTTAAAACGAGCCGTCTGGGATCCGTGGCTCGAGCACAGCAAGAAATACACCAAGGGGAGAGTTGAACGAGGGCAGGTGGCCCGGTTCCGGCGAGACGAGTTACTCATCGAGTTTCCCGACCATGTGGAGGGAGTGCTTTCGCGACAAGATATTCCGTCGGAAAAGGCCGAGGAGATATTGGAGACCGGTGACTGGGTTCGTGTCGAGGTGATTGAGCGCCTCGAGCCCGAGCGAGAGATTCGGGTGAGCATGCGGACGGTGCTCGCCGGGATCGAGCGACAAATCAAGGAGAGAGTGAGTGCCCGCCGTAAAGAGACTCTGAACCTTGAAAGCGCTCCGGCCTCAGCACTGACTCAGGAGGTCACTGCCGCGGACCAGCAGGACGCGGGAAAGGGTGAACAATCTACGGGACTGCCACCACCCTCCACGCGCGTGCTTCTCGTGGACGACATGGATGATGAGCGGGAAGAACTCCGGACCATGTTGCAGGATCTGGGGTACGAGCAAACCGATGAGGCGAACGGTCCCGAACAGGCCGTCCAGATGGCGACAGCGAGTGAATACGACCTTGTGCTTATGGACATGAAGATGCCGGAGCAGGATCGGCAGGCGGGCTTGCGCGCGGCCCGCGCTATCAAGCGGGTGAAACCGAATATGGCGATCGCTTTGGTAACTGGTGACCAAATTTCGGAGGAAGAACCCCAGTCCCTGAAAAACGATCTCGTTGGCATTATCCCCAAGCCGCTACGATTCGACCGGGTTCGCGAAGCAATGCACCGGTTTTCAGATCAGGGAGAAGTGGGTTGGCCCGACTATCTCGCCACACCATTGCAGGAAGCGGTCCCTCCCAGCCTCAAGTTCATGGAGCAAATCTTCCGCGCCTCGCACGAAGCTAAACCTCTGACAGAAACGCTGAAGACGATTCTGAAAAAACTGGCGGAGAACACCGGGGCAACGGGAGCTGCGGTATTCCACTGCAACCGCCTCAATCGAGCGGTGAAAATGGAGGCGTCGGTTGGTATCAACGAGGAGGATTATTGGCGCTGTAAGCCGAACCTCTACCGGAGCCCTGTGACGGACTTGATGTACCGCCCTGACGAGCCGATTTTCTTCACGGATATCCAGGCAACCGCCGAGGGCAAGTTCTATTATTTGCGTGACATCCTGGGACCACGCCGGCGGGACGGGACATGGCCGCTCAATTCATGCCTGGGCGAGTTGGTGGAAGGACAGCTCGACTGGGTCTATGTTCTGTTCCTGTTCGGCGACCGCTTGAATCAGTTCACAAGTGAGCACCGGATGCTCTTGCGCGCGGCGAGCTCGACGATGGCCTCCGCGATTACGCAACATTGGCTGATCGAGCAGATCGCGTCCGAGCGCAAGTTGACGACCCTGGGCGGCATCATCAGCGGCACGGCCCACGAACTAAAGGGAAAGTTGAGCACCATGGAAGCGCTCAACGATGTAGTTCGAGCCTGGCGCCAGTTGCGCGAGAATCCCGCCGGGCGCCTCAACGACCCGAAATTCATGAACGACATGGACACGCGAGTGAATCGCTTGGAGTCGGCCAAACGAGGGATGGATCGGGTGGTGGAGCGGCTGCTGGGATGGATCCGGGAAGGAGAGGTGGCTCGGGTCGACCTCAAACGATGTTTGGAGAGTGCAATTGAAACGTGCCGTGAAGAGGCGTGGCGCAACGAAGTGGTCGTTGATCTCGAATGGGACCACGTGCCCGCTGTCTTGGGGAACGCCGTGGAGTTGGAGCACGTATTCCTCAACCTCCTCTTGAATGCCGTGCACCACATGAAGGGTTGCAAACGCAGGGGTGGAGTTGTCACCATCCGGACCGAACAGGAAATTGGCGCGAAGCTTCCGGTAAAGGTTCGCTTTTCTGACACGGGGCCAGGCATCCACTCGAGGTTCC
>Ga0326728_10003079_pt1 | contig 53186 bp, 41 predicted proteins | sample MB3enrmetagenome_FD_207602 | JGI IMG/M metagenome (GOLD analysis project Ga0326728, IMG submission 207602) | Lab enriched peat soil microbial communities from McLean, Ithaca, NY, United States - MB31MN | ecosystem: Environmental > Terrestrial > Soil > Wetlands > Peat | place: USA: New York... | reverse complement strand
ACCTGAGCCACGCGTCCGTGGAACGTGCTTTTGGGGAAGGCGTCCACCGTGAAACTGGCGTTTGCGCCTTCGACGGCGCCGGCGATGTCGGACTCGCTGACATTGGTATCGACCTGCATCTTGGTCAGATCGGTGGCAATGAGAAACAGGGTCGGGGTTTGAAAGCTTGCGGCTACGGTCTGACCCGCCGTGACATTTCGCGACACCACAGTGCCGTTCACCGGCGAGACGATGTTGGTGTAGTTCAAATTGATCTGAGCGGCCTTCAGCACCGCTGCCTTCTCGGCAACCTGAGCGACGTCGAGGTCGACGGTGGCCACTGCCTCATCATAGGCGTTGAGCGCCGCATCGGCGGCATCGTGCGAAGTCGAGTCTTCGGCCAAGAGCTGATCCTGGCGCTCGTGACTGATCTTCGCGTAGACGACATTGGCCTTGTCCTTGACGAGCTGGGCCTTGGCCAAGTCCAAGTCGGCCTGGTCCTGATCCACGATCACCTGATAGGGCTTGGGATCGATCTTTGCGCACAGCTGCCCCTGATGGACCCGGGTGTTGTAGTCGCAGTTGAGGGTATCGATCGTGCCCGAGACATAGGTCCCCACCTCGACGATCACCACCGGATTGACCGATCCACTGGCGGTGATGGTGGTGACGACATCGCCCTGGGTCACGGCGGTCGTCACATAACGGGGCGGCGCGGCGCGGTGTGCCATCCAGTAAACGACCCCGCCGCCGACCAAGACGGTCCCAGCAGCTAAAAGCCCGATCAGTTTCCAATTCACGCGCTTGATTATGATGCTACGCCAATAAAGTCGGAATATTTCGCAACTTCCACGGAGATCTTATAAAACAACTCGTGAAGTACAAAAAAATATTGGAAGGTTAAGGTAGATTATTTTGCATGTTCTCGCGCAGTATAATTATCCATCCTCCGACCGATCACACCCAATGCCGCGTCGCTAGTGGATGCGGCATCGGCCCTTGATTCCCGGATGCAGCATGAAGCTCCGCGCCCTGAGCGGCACCGCCTGCGTGCCTACAGCGTGCGCGCTCATTGACCCGTCTTGAATTTCTCCCAGACGCGGGTAATGGCGCGGGTCTGATCGTCCGAATCCGCCAATTGCACCGTGAGTTTCGGCAGCATTTCCGGCGTAGGGTAAATTCCCGGATCATTCTTGACCGACGCCAGCGGCTTCGCCGCGGCGTTGGCATTGGCGTAGCCTTTGAAGTTGGTAATTTCGCCGATGACTTCCGGCATCATGACGAAATTAATGAACGCATAGGCGCTCTCGGGATGCGGCGCATCCTTCGGGATAGCCAACATATCGAACCAGAGAATCGTGCCTTCCTTCGGTATGCTGTACTTGATTACGATGCCCTTATTGGCATCTTGCGCGCGGTCCCGCGCCTGCATGACATCACCGTTGTAGGCCACTGCCACGCACAGATCGCCGTTGGCAAGCGCCTCGATATACTCCGAGGAATTGATACTGCGGATGTAGGGCCTGATTTTCAAAAGCACCGCTTCGCCTTGAGCCAAATCCTCCGGCGCTTGCGAGTTCGGATCCTTGCCCAAGTAACTGAAGACGGCGCGCATCATCTCCGCCGGCGAGTTGAGTACGCTAATGCCACATTTGGCCAGTTTCGACGCCACCTTGGGATCAAACACCATTTGCCAGCTGTCGAGCGGTGCGTCGGGCAGCAGCTCCTTGACCATTTTTTCGTTGTAGCCGATGCCATTGGTGCCCCACAAATAAATGACGCCGTGAGCATTGCCGGGATCGTGAAAAGCCACCTTTGCCATGAGCTGCGGGTCCATATTCTTGAGGTTTGGCAGCTTTGACTTGTCGAGCGGCAGATACATGCCCGCCTTGATCTGTCTTTCGAAGTACGATGCCGTGGGCATCACGATGTCGTAGCCGCCACTGCCCGCACGCAGCTTGGCGTCCAATGTTTCATTGGTATCGTAGTAAGCAGCGTTTACCTTGATACCCGTCTGCTTCTCGAACCTTGGCAGCGTTGTCGGCGCAAGATAATCGGACCAGATATAGAGGTTCAGGATTCTCGCGGCATCGGCGGCACCGCCCGATTTGCCGCCACCGCAAGCGCTCAACAGCAGCCCACAACCCAGCGCCAAAATCGCCGTCCGACTTAGGCTGAACATAAGACGCCTCCCCTCATTACTTTCTGTGAGCGCTCGTTATATCGCAGCCAGCGCCAGGCGGACAGAGCCTTGGCCCGCTAAACGTGCAGCAGCAGATGCTCACGCTCCCATAAACTAACGACCCGAGTCGAGGAAGGGCAATTGCGCATTGCGTCATTAGAGGCTTAAAGGCTGCGCGTCAACACGCAACTAGGATTCCTGAATCTCGATGGTGAGGTGCGAGAGCGAGCTGAAACGCGCCAATTTTGCCCGGTAATAGTCAGCGCTGCGGCGCTCCTTCGGGCACACCGATAGAATGGCCCCCAAATGACCAGGACCGAGGCGCCAGAGATGCAGATCGGCAAGCGTGCTGCCGTCGCTCTCGATCGTCTGCCGGAGATCGTTGGCTAACCGGCTGTCGGGAATCCGATCGAGCAGGATGGCTCCGGTGTCGCGAATGAGTCCGTAGGACCAACTGGCGATTACGCATGCGCCGATAATACCGGCTAATGGGTCCATCCAGAGCCATCCGAATGCACGAGCGAGCAGCAGTCCAATAATCACCAGGACTGACACGGCCGCGTCCGCGATTACGTGGATGACCGCAGCGCGCATATTGTTGTCACGCCCTGTTGCACCGTGTCCGTGCGCATGTTCCTCGAATACGGCTGTGTAAGCGTCGGTGCCAATCCTGATATGCGCGGTGAATGCGTGCGGCTCCGGAATCGCCGCAAGCGACTCGAGAAAATCACTGCGCGCGGCCATCGTGAATTCCTGCGTCTTGCCGTCAGGCCGTACCGTCGTGATGCGCGTCGCGTCGGCGGATGGCGCCGGCCCATTCGCCGCGCGCACGCGGAACCGCGGCGGCACCCCATCCTCGAAAACTTCAAGGACGAGATTGCCGGAAGGCGTCGCGATCTGGTGCGCCTCGTCGTGGCCGTGGTCGCCGTGCGCGTCACCATGGCTGTGAGCGTGATGATGGCCACCGCTGCTCAGCAGCCACGCGCTCACAATATTGACGGCGAGGCCGGCACAGGCAATCGGGATTGCTTCCGCGAAATGAATCTGGACCGGCGCCAGAATGCGGGTCACGGATTCGTAACCGATCAAGACCGCGATCATGGCCAGAACAATCGCACTGGTGAAACCGGCAAGATCGCCCAGTTTGCCGGTGCCGAAGGTAAAGTTCGTATCCTTGGCATGCCGGCGGGCGTAAGTGTAGGCAAGCGCCGCGAGGAGCAGTGCGCCGGCATGGGTACTCATGTGCAGACCGTCCGCCACGAGCGCGATCGATCCGAACAGGAGACCGCCGATAATCTCGGCACACATCATCGCGCCGCAAAGCCAGATGACTGCCCAGGTCCTGCGCTCACTCCGCTCGTGGCCCGCGCCGAGGAAGACGTGCTGATGGAACGTTGGCCCGGCGGTCCTTGCGTCGATTGTCATGGCAGACCTCTAGGGCGCGTTCAATGCCCTCAACCCGGCCGCGGATCGACGGACGAGCGCCAGTGACTTCGGTCGATCGCGAATGGTATGACTCATGCCAAATATTATGGCGTACCCACCCACCCTATACAAATCGCGCGAGGCACGGGCCTCTTGGGTCGCGGATGTCGAGAAAGGCAATTCGTGGCCGGCCTTGGATGTAGTACGATGGGCTTCACGAGGAAAAAGTCGACCGCGGTAGATCCCGTGCCCTTTCGCTGATTTGGGGTAATTCCCGCGGTACGGCGATGGCCGTCCAAGAAGTATCGTTTACTATATCCCCCCGCGTGCAGATCGAACTCACCGCGCCACGCTTTTCGGATAAGTCTTTTAGGGATAAGTCATGCCGATACACGACCATGAGCCTTCATCACGGGGCCGCGCTTTTCTTTGGGGCGGCATTGGTCTCGGGCTGCTGTTTCTAGTTGGCGTCTTTACCCACGGATTTGGCTTGCTGGGCGGACCCGGAAAGGGCGCCGGGGAGCCGGATCTCATGACGCGCCAAGGGGACAAGATCCTCGTGCCCGAGGACTCGGCACTGCGCGGTCGGCTGAGCGTGATGCCGGCGTCGATGCAGGTGGTCAGAGCCAAGCTGTTGCTGCCCGCGGTCGTCGAATCGGATCCTGCGCGTACCGCCGCCGTGCTGACTCCGCTGAGCGGCCGGTTGATCGCGCTCAAAGTCGCATTGGGGGACCGTGTGACGCGAGGCCAGGTGCTGGCGGTGATCGATTCGCCGGATCTGGGGCAAGCTTACGATGATGACGACAAAGCCGCCGATGTTCTCAAGCTGACCGAAAAGAACCTGGGCCGCCAAGAGGCGCAAAACAAACTGGGCGTCGCATCGGACCGGGATCTCGATCAGGCCAAGAGCGATCACGCGCAGGCCGCCGCTGAATATGCCCGCACGCAGGCGCGCCTGACAATGCTCGGCGTGCCTCTTGAGAAGAGAGCCGCGTCGCGCCTGTTGACGGTGACCGCGCCGGTGGCTGGCAGCGTGACGACGCTCACGGTTGCCCCGGGCACCATGATCAACGATCCCGCCCAACCCATGATGACCGTCGCTGACCTCAGCACCGTTTGGGTGACGGCGCTGGTTCCCGAGAAGGACGTGGCGGCAGTCTCCAAGAACCAAGATGCCGAAGTCAGTCTCGTCGCCTATCCCGACCGCGTGCTGCACGGCAAGGTCTTGTTCGTTTCCGATGTGCTCGAGACGGATTCACGCCGCAATAAAATCCGCATTGCCTTTGCAAACAGCGACTATGCGCTCAAGCCCAATATGTTTGCGATCGTCGTCCTCGCGGGCCCGGCGCAGTCGCAAGTGGTGCTGCCGAGTTCGGCGCTACTCATGAATAACGACCGAACCAGCGTGTTCGTCGCGACGGCGCCGTGGACCTTCGAGCGCCGCACGGTCGATCCGCAGCTCGAAGAGGGATCAATGGTCGCCATTCGTGCCGGCGTGAAAGCCGGTGAGCAGGTCGTCGTGAAAGGCGGAATCTTGCTCAATGATTGATCAATTCGTAGGCTTCTGCCTGCACCGGCGCGTCGCCATCATCATTCTGGCGGTATTGCTGGCAGGATATGGCATTTACGCCTGGGAAACGTTGTCGGTGGAGGCGTACCCCGAACTCGGCGATGTCGCGGCGCAGGTCACGACCCAGATTCCCGGTCTCGCCGCCGAGGAAGTGGAACAGCTGATCACGGTGCCGCTCGAGCGGCAAATCAACGGAACACCCGGATTGTTGCTCATGCGTTCCTCGAGCACCTTCGGCTTGTCACTGATTACCGTCCTGTTTCGCGATGGCTACGAGGATTACTGGGCCCGGCAGCGGCTGATCGAACGCATCAATCAAGCGGTGCTGCCGGCCGGGGCGGCGCCATCGCTCGACCCGGTCGCAGGCCCCGGCGGTGAGATTTATCGCTACACCCTCGAGTCCGATGCGAAAAACCTTCAGGAGCTCTCCGAGATCCAGCGCTGGACGGTGATCCCCGCGTTGAAGTCGGTGCCCGGCGTCGTGGATGACACCAATTTCGGCGGTTTCACGACCGAATATCAGCTCGATCTCGATCCCAAACAGCTCGAGCATTACGGTCTCGGCATCACCGATGTCATCAATGCGATCAACAATAACAATACCAATGCGGGCGGCGGGCGGGTGTCCCGCGGGGATCAGAGCTATGTCATCCGCGGAGTCGGGCTGATTCACACGCTGGCGGAGATCGGCTCGATCGTCGTGACCCAGGTCGGCGGCACCCCGGTCCTGGTGCGCGACCTCGGCCGCACCACGCTCAGTCATCAGGAGCGTGAAGGCATCCTGGGGAAGGATCAAAATCCCGACACGATCGAAGGCATCGTGCTGATGCTGAAGTATCAGAATCCGTCGCAAACTCTGAACGGCATTCACGCCAAAGTGATCGAACTGAACGCCAAGTTGGCGAGTGCCGGGGTGCGGATCGTGCCCTACATCGACCGCGACGATCTGGTCCGCGCGACCGTTCACAAGGTGGGCCGAACGATCCTCGAAGGCATCACGCTGGTTTTTCTGATTCTGATTTTATTTCTCGGCAGCCCGCGCAGTGCTTTCGTTGTGGCGGTGAGCATACCGCTCGCACTCGTATCGGTGTTCTCGCTGCTCAAACTCACCCATGTGTCGGCCAATCTGCTCTCACTCGGGGCGATCGATTTCGGCATTCTGGTCGATGGGGCCATCGTCGTGATGGAGGCGGTGCTGCGCCGGCGCGAGGCGATGCCGACTGAAGAACTGAGCGAGAGCGAGGTCAAGGCTGCGACGCTGCAGGTCACCCGTCCGATCTTCTTTGCCAGCCTCATCATCATCACGGCGTATCTGCCGCTGTTCTCGTTCGAGCGAGCCGAAGCCAAACTCTTTACGCCGATGGCCTATACGATGGGCTACGCACTGTTCGGTGCCTTGTTGACCACGCTGGCACTGGTGCCGGGCTTGGCCTATGTGGCATTCCGCAAACCCGGTCGGGTCTACCACAACCGGTGGCTGGAACGCTTGACGGTGTGGTACGACCGGCTGCTCGCCACCTGCCTCGCTCAGCCGCAGATCATTTATGGCATCGTGATTTTTGCGCTGCTGGCGGTTGTCGGCCTGGGGGCTACCGTTGGCCGCGATTTCCTGCCGGATCTGGACGAAGGCGCGCTGTGGTTACAGGTCCAATTGCCCACAGGCCTCGCCTTGAACAAAGCGAGCGACATGGCGAGTGATCTGCGCCGGGCAATCCTGAAGTATCCCGAGGTGTCCTACGTGGTCACGCAAACCGGCCGCAACGATGACGGGACCGATCCGTGGACCATGTCTCATATCGAAGCGCCGGTCGGACTCAGGCCCTACGACACCTGGCCGGGCGGCGAGTCGAAGAAACAGTTCGTCGACCGTCTGGCAACGGGTCTCGCCAAGGACCTTCCGGGTTATTCGATCGGCATCAGCCAGCCCATCATCGACGGTGTCAACGACATGATCGGTGGTGCGCACAGCCCGCTGGTCGCCAAGATCTATGGCGACGATCTGGATCAACTCCGCAGCATCGGCAATCAAATCGTGGGCGTCCTTTACTCCATCCAGGGGACGTCCAGCGCCTCAATCTTCCAAGAGCCGCCGATCCCGCAGATGGAGATCAAGCTGGACCGTGAAAAGGCCGCCCGCTATGGCGTGAACATGACCGACGTGCAGAACGTCATCCAGACGGGGGTCGGTCAGGCGCCGGTCTCGACGGTCTACGTCGGCGAACGGACCTATCCCCTCACGGTCCGCTTCACGCAGGACACCCGCAATTCGCCGGAAGCGCTCGGGAACCTCTTGGTGAATACCTCGAGCGGTGTGCAAGTGCCGCTGTCCCAGCTTGCCGACATCCGAGTGCGGTCCGGCGAGAGCACCGTCACGCGCGAGAACAGCCAACGCAACCTCACGATCCGGATCGACAACCGCGACCGCGATCTGACCTCGTATCTCGAGGAAGCGCAGAAAAAAATAGCGGCTCAGCTCCATTTCGACAGGAATAAAATCAGGCTGGAATGGGGCGGACAGTTCGAGAACCAGCGGCGTGCGGAAGCGCGGCTGCTGGTGATACTGGCCTTGGTGATGGGGATGATGCTGATCTTTCTCACCGTCGGAATCAAATCCTTCCGGCAGGCGCTGCTGATTATAGGCGTGGTGCCGCTGGCGACTCTGGGCGGACTGATTTCGCTGCACCTCACCGGCCAGAACCTGAATGTCGCGAGCGGCGTCGGCTTCATCGCCCTGTTTGGCGTGGCCGTGCAGAACGGCATCATCATGGTGTCGAACCTCAACCGCATGCGAAAATCCGGGTTGGAATTGCATGAGGCGATTATGCAAGGCGCGACCGAACGCTTGCGGCCGGTGTTGATGACCGCCACCGTGGCGACCTTGGGCATGCTGCCGGCGGCCATCCACACGGGGGTCGGCAGCGACGTGCAGCGCGGGATTGCGACCGTGGTGGTCGGCGGATTGGCGATTTGTACCATCCTGACCCTGTTCGTCATCCCTTCGATGTACCACGTCATCGAGCATTGGGCCGAGCAACGCCATGGCCAAGCCCGGTGGGGCCGATGAAATCCGCTCGCCTTGTGGCCGCCGCGCTCGCCGCAAGCCTCGCCGCCTGCGCGGTGGGGCCCAATTTCAAGCGCCCGACGCCGCCTCCCGCCACCGGCTACGGCAGCGCGCCCATGCAGGGGGACACTGCGTCGGCCGCGGGCACGGGCGGCAGCGCGCAGCGCTTCATGGCCGGCATGGACATCCCCAGCCAATGGTGGACTTTGTTCAAGTCGCCGCCGCTCAACCAGTTGGTAGAGCAGGCGTTGAAGGCCAGTCCGGATGTCGGCGCCGCGCAGGCGGCGCTGCGCCAAGCGCATGAGCTGTATTCGGCACAATGGACCAGCTTCTTTCCGGTCGTCCAGGGAAACTTCAGCGGCACTCGAGCCAAGAACGCCCTCGGTACCATCGCCAATCCCACCAGCCTCCCGCAAACGAACCCCTACTACAATCTCGATACGGCCCAGCTCAGCATCAGCTATCTACCCGATGTTTTCGGCGGCACGCGGCGCGCGGTGGAATTAGCCAGGACGCAGGTCGACAACAGCCGCTTCCAGCTCGAGGCGACTTACTTGACCTTGAGCAGCAACGTGGTGGTGACCGCCGTGCAGGAGGCATCGCTGCGGGGCCAGATCGCGGCAACCGAACGGCTGCTCGAGTTGCAACACCAGTTGACCGATAAAGTTCAGCAGCAACGCGTGCTCGGCACCGCCAGCGATTTGGACGTTCTCGCCCAGCAATCATTGGAAGCGCAAACGGCGCAGACGCTGCCGCCGCTGCAAAAACAACTGGGGCAAACGCGCGATGCCTTGACCGCATTGCTCGGGCGGCTGCCATCGGACGAGCCGCTGGAAACCTTCCGCCTGGATGAACTCACGCTACCGACGGATCTTCCGGTCAGTCTGCCCTCGAAACTCATTGAACAGCGTCCCGATGTTCGCCAGGCCGAAGAGAATCTGCATGCTACCTCCGCGGCGGTCGGCGTAGCGATCGCCAACATGTTGCCGCAGTTTGCGATCAACGGCGATATCGGCTCGAGCGCGTTCAAATTGCAGCAGCTGTTCTCCCCCTATACGGGATTTTGGGATGTGGGCGCCTCGCTCACCCAGACGTTGTTCGATACCGGGGCGCTCTTGCACAAGAAACGTGCCGCGGACGCGGCCCTCGATCAAGCGGCGGCACAATATCGCGGCGCTGTCATACTGGCCTGCCAGAATGTGGCCGATAGCTTGCGAGCGCTGCAGGCGGACGGCGATGCTCTGCGGGCCAGTGCCGAGGCCGATCGCGCGGCGAAGAGGACCCTTGATCTGGCGCAACATCAACGCGAACTGGGAACGATCAGTCTGGTCGCGGTGCTGTACGCAGAGCAGGCTTACAACCTCGCGGAATTGGCCTTGGTCCAGGCCGAGGCGAATCGTTATTCCGACACGGCCGGCCTGTTTCAGGCGCTCGGCGGCGGATGGTGGAACCGTACCGGGGAGCCTCACTATGAGCAGTTTAGTCCGACGGGAAAATAGCGGCGGCGTGGCGACGCTGACGCTGAATCGCCCGGAGAAATTGAACGCGCTATCGAAGGACATGTTCGAAGCGCTGGACGAACACGCGGACGCCCTTGCGCGCGAGACCAAGAAGATCGGCCTCGTCATCTTGCGCGGCGCCGGCGCCCATTTCTCGGCGGGCTACGATATGCACGAGGTTCTCGAGCACGTGAAAGCCCGTGCCAAACCTCATTTCCATTCGGAAGTCATCCAAAAAATTGCGAATCTGCCGCAGCCCGTGATTTCCGCCGTCCAGGGCTACTGCTCAACGGGGGGCATGGAACTCGCGTTGGCCGCCGACCTGATCGTCGCATCCGAATCGGCGCAGTTCTCCGACGTCTATGCGCGCTGGGGCCTGACGCCCGTTTGGGGCTTGAGTCTGCGGTTGGCACACCGTATCGGCACCGCCAAGGCGAGCGAAATGATGTTCACCTGCCGACGCTATTCGGGGCGACAGGCCGAAGCCATGCACCTCGCCAATTTCTGTTTCCCGGATGATCGGTTCGACGCGGAACTTGCCGCGCTATCCTCAGATATCCTGAACAACTCGTGGTACGCGAACCAGGTGAACAAACGCGCGCTGATCGAAATCGACGGTTTGAGCTTGCACGAGGCTCACGGATTGGAGATGTTCAAGAATGAAGGGCTGGCGCCGGATGCGCGGCAACGGGTTGCGAAATTTTTCACCAAGCGCGAACCGTCGGCGCAGTGAAAAATGCGGAACCCCTAATCGGATACCGGCTTTTCCCGGGAATGGGGCCGCAAAGCGTGGATGCGTGGACACCGATCCGCTGACTGTCGCTGCGATCCGGTCGCACTCGCACCGTGTTCGTGCGCGCGTATGGTGCGACGCAAAGCGCGCGCCCCCGCAGGCCGGTTCCGGGGATCCCGTGTAGTAGAATCCCAAGATGATCAAATTCCTGTCGCGCCTGCCCATGTGGGCGCTGTATGCATTCTCCACAGTTCTCTATTTTCTGGCTTATTACGTAGTTCGGCACCGGCACCAAGTCATCAGCGGCCAACTCGCGAAGGTGTTTCCCGCGATGAGCGCGGCGGAGCGCGCGGCGATTCATAAGCGATTTCTCAAGAATTTCTGCGACGTCCTCGTGGAAGTGCTCAAATCCCTCGAGATGAGCGCGTCGGACATGACGGCGCACGTCCATATTCTCAATATGAGCTTGGCCCGGGGCTATCTGGATGCGGGCAAGTCCGTCATGTTGGTGACTTCGCACCTCTGCAATTGGGAATGGCTGCTGCAAGGCGTGGTTTTGCAATTGGGGTACCCGCTCGATGCGGCGTACAAGCCGCTGCACGATCAGTGGGCGGAGCGTCTGATGCTCGGTGTGCGCACGCGCTTCGGTGCGCGCCTCATTCCGGCCAAAGAATTGCTCGCTGATTTCCTGCGCCGCCGCGGCGTCATTCGCGCCCTGGCAATGAACGCCGATCAGGCGCCGGTGTCCACGGACAAGCGCTATTGGACCCGGTTCCTGGGCCAAGACACCGCCTTTTACATCGGCGCCGAGCAGATCGCGCGGGCGACGCGCCTGCCGATCATCTACCTGGTCATGCGGCGGGTGAGGCGCGGCTATTACGAAGTCGAGCTGCAGCAGCTGTGGGACGGCCGCGAGATTCTGGAACCGAATGCGATGACGGAACGCTATGCGCGCGCCTGTGAATTCGATGTGCTCAAGAGCCCGGCTGATTGGTTGTGGTCGTACCGCCGCTGGCGCCTGCAGAAACCCTTGTACGGTGCCGACTGACGGCGGACTATCCGTGAGCCCACGCTTGCCTGGAGCTCCCGATGAAGCTCGATGACAGCCGCCGCAGCGACAATGCCGAGGATGAGCGCGGCGCCGGCGCCTCGTTGTAGCGCAAGTGCCGGCGTGGCTGAAGGCCGCGGCGCGGCGTGCGGTCAGCCGTCCTTCGCCCGTAGCTTTTCTTCCATGTGTTTGGCCAGCTCGGCGATCGTCGGATAGTCGAACAGCTCCATGAGATCGATGAGCCCCGGAAAGTCGCGGTCGATATTTTCGTGGATCTCGATGAGCTTGAGCGAGCTGGCGCCGATCTCGAACAAATTGTCGTGCAGGTCGATGCGCTTGCCCGGCAGGGCGTTTTCGCAGATCGACTGAAGCCGGTTCTCGAGCTGTGAACCGCTGACCTGCGCGGCGCCGGCGTTGGCTTCGCGCAGAGCCTTGAGTTCGGCCAGCTCGGCGTCGAATTCGCCGTCGATGTGGGCTTGTTCCAGAAAATGCCGCTGGATCTTGCCGCTGGTGGTCTTCGGAATGCGTTTGACCGGAATGACTTGCGCCACTTCCAAGCCGGTGTGTTCGTTGATGAGACGGCTGACCGCCGCAGCGGTCGGCAGGAAGTCGCTGATGGCGCCTCGATGCAGTACGAAAACCACCAACTCTTCACCCTGGGTGCCCGGTTTCGCGACGCCCGCCACCACCACCTTGTTCAGATCCAGGCCGGGTGCGCGGATTGCGATGTTCTCCAAATCGTACGGGTAGTAGTTCATGCCGTTGATGAAGATGATTTCCTTGGCTCGTCCGGTGATGTACAGGGCGCCTTCGTGAAGGACCCCGAGATCGCCGGTGTCCACCCAACCTTCGGCGTCGATGATGCGCGCGGTCTCCTCAGGATCGCCGAAATAGCCGCGGGTCACCGAGGGACCACTGATCAAAATATGGCCCACCCGTTCGTCCGGCAATGGCGCCCGATTGTCGTCGGCGATGCGCAGCTTCGTGTTGGGCACGGCTTGCCCGAGGCAGATCAATTCCAGTACATCGCTATTCTTCGGCGGATTCAGTTCGATTGCCGACCCCACCCCGAGTTTGTGCCGGTTGACGCGTATCCATCGATAGTCCGCGCCCAGCGGGGGAAAGGTGACCGCCAAGCAAGCCTCCGCCAAGCCGTATACCGGAAACATCGCGCTGCGCTTGAGTCCGGTGTAGGCCAGGGCTTGCATGAATTCGTTGCACAGCTCGACGGAGATCGGCTCCGCGCCGTTGTAGAGGGAGCGGATGCTCGATAAGTCGACGTTCTCCAGTTTGCGGTTGCCGAGGACCTTGAGCACGTGTCGATACCCGAAATTGGGCGAACACGTCAGGGTGACGCGCTTCTTGGATGCCAACTGCAGCCACAACACCGGCCGCCGCACGAACAGGTCCGTGGGCATCAAGTTGATGTCCACCTGATTCGCGAATTGAATGAGATAGAAGCCGATCAAGCCCATGTCATGCGTGAGCGGCATCCAGCTCAAGCCGACGTCCTGATCGGTGTACTTACCCACGGCGGTCGCGCCCTGCATATTCGCGATGAGATTGCCATGGGTCAGCATGACGCCCTTCGGCTCGCTGGTCGATCCTGAGGAAAACTGAATGAACGCCAGATCGTCCGGGGCAGGGCGGTACAGCTTGCCCGGGCGCGAAATGTCGGTAATGGAATCGACCAGGAAACTGCGCGCCTTGAGTTCGCCGAACAGAGCCGTCTCGCCCACCGCGCCGGCGAGCGCCGCCAAGCGCTCCAAATTCTTGGCATCCGTGTAGAGCAGCGGCTTGCCGAGCTTGCGCGCCACGCGCAGCAGCTTGTGGCGGTGCTCGTCGCTGATGCCGACGGCGAGCGGCACCGGAATGATCCCGCCGCACAGCGCGGCCCAGAATCCATCGATAAATTGCTCGTTGTTGTTAAGGTAGATGATCATTTTGTCGCCGCGCTGCGCGCCCATGGCTTGCAGGTGGTGCAGGATGCCGAGCGCCCGCGCATGGGCGTCGCCGTAGCTCACGCGACGTTCGGAGTTCTCGCCGTCGATGAACGTGACCGCGCGCTCGACGTTGCGATTGCTTTCCAGAATCTCTACAAAAGTCGTGGGCATCATCGTGTCGTTACCGTCATCAGGAGGTTGGTGCGCGGACGCAAGTTGACTTGGGCCTCGAGTTCGATGGGCTCGTTGCCGGCGCGGGTCAAGCGAAAGCGCCGCGACATGGTTTGCAGGTGCACCAGCATCTCGAACATGGCCAAATTCTCGCCGATGCAATGGCGAGGTCCGACGGAGAAGGGAATGTAGGCGAACTTGTGCCGTTCTTCGGCGTCGGCGCCGGCAAACCGCTCGGGTCTGAATTCCTCGGGTTCGCTCCAGAATTCCGGGTGCCGATGCAGCAGGTACGGACTGATGAACACATCGGTGCGCGGTCCGACGAAGAAGCCGCCGAGTTCATCCGCCTCGATGGTGCGCCGGGTGAAAAGCCACCCCGGCGGGTATAGACGCATCGCCTCCTGCAGCACTTGGTGCGTGAAGCTCAAGCGTTCGGCCGCGTCCAGGCCCAAGGTCTCGGCCGTGACGCAATCCGCTTCCGCTTCGAGCCGTGCGGCGGTTTCCGGATGTTGGCTGATGAGGTACCAGGCCCACGTCAACGCCGCCGCGGTGGTTTCGTGGCCGGCGACGACCAGCGTCATCACCTCGTCGATCATTTCCTTTTGGCTCATCGGCGCGTCGTTCTCGCGATCGCGCGCGGCCATGAGCATGCTCAAGAAGTCGAAGTGCGCTTCGGATTGGCGGCGCCGGCGCTCGATCAGCTCGTTCACCAACTTGGTCAGGGAGCGAAAACGAAAGGCAAATTTCAGGTCCCGGCTCTGTTCCTTGGCCACCACTTGGAACGGATTGCCGCCGACCTGGCGCTCCAGGCGCTCAAGATCGGTACCGAAAATCGAATTCAGTACGATTTCCAGGATGAGCTCGCTAACGTCGTCCGTGAGGTTGATGAGCTCGCCCGCGGCGGCCTTCGCTGCCCAGCGTTCCGCGAATTTCGCATTGACGTCATGGATCAGCTGCTTGAATTGATCGAGCACGCGGCGATGGAAGCACGGCTGCATCATGCGCCGCTGGCGCCGCCAAAAATCGCCCTCGCTGGTCATGATGCCGTTACCGAGCAGGATCTTGACCCGATCCATGCCCTCGCCCTTGGTGTAGTTGCGATGGTTCGTCAACAACACCCGCTTGATATCGCTCGGGTGGTTGATGACGTAGTTATAAACGCCGCGGCTTGGCGCAAAGATTCGGTACACGTTGCCGAAACGCGCAAAACAGTCGCGCATGAACGCCAGTGTGGCTTCGCTCCCGCCGAGGTCGAAGCCTTCGGCGGGGCCTGGAGGTAGGGCCATGGTTTGCATGCGTTATTGTAACGTAGCCGGGCCCGGGGCGGCCGGCCTTGCGCGGCGCGGGCGCCCTGCTCGACCACGCCGGCAGGCCCGCAGCTTGCGCGGGACCCTGGCGTTCCCGACAATACGGTCGTGCAAAAAAAACCTGATGGTGGCGGCCTTCGCAATACGATTTACGAACAACAGACGCGCTCGGGCCGCCGGCTGACCGCCGGCCGGCGGTTCTTGTATCAATTGCTGGTGCCGGTCGGCGTGGGGTTGCTGCACCTCGTGTGGCGCTGGGCCAAGGTGGTGAGCGTCGTCGGCAGCGAGCACATCACGCAGTCTCTCGCACGGGCGCCGTCGTTCATCCCGGTGTACTGGCACCAGCACCAGCTCTTCTGCATCCAACATCTGCTCACGCTGCGTCCGGCCGGCGTCAAGCTCGGTTTCTTGATCAGCCCCTCGGTGGACGGCGAACTCGCCGCCATGCTCGTGCGCCGCATGGGTGGCGAAGTGATCCGGGGCTCCTCCTCGCACACCGGCGCGCGGGCGCTGCGCGATTACTATCAGGCGCTGTCGCGCGACAACGTGTCGCCCGTCATTACCCCGGATGGGCCGCGCGGCCCCCCCTGGAAATTCAAACCCGGCGCCATCCTGCTCGCCCAGCTATCGCAGCGGCCCATCATTCCCATGGCCTACGCGGCATCGCGCGCCTGGAAGATCAAGTGGGACAAGTTCGTGATCCCGAAGCCGCTGGCGCGGATCGCCATCGCCGTCGGCGAGCCGGTGTACGTCGCCAAGGGTCTGGATGCCGCCGGGCTCGAGAGGTACCAGGCGGAGATGGAGGCGCGGCTGAAGTCGCTGTACGCCGATGCCAAAAAGGCCTTGGAATGATATTTCTTCTTTAAGCGTATTAATACAATCGGTTAGCTTGTAATCCTTACACGTTGTGCGAGAATCCAGCGGTATGTGCTAGTTGCCGAATCCCCGGAACTGTGTAACGCATTCGGTTTTCAACGCAAATCGATGGCAAACTATTGATCCGCAACCGCAATCTTTTTTTTCGGGACTCTTGAAGGCGCATGGCGATAGCACCCAACGATCCCCGACATCGCGACTTGACCGCCTCGGACATTCTGTCGCCCGCGACCTGGCCGAGGCGCGGCGTTCGCCCCGCCGTGGGTCTGGACGTCATCTGCACCAAGATCGCGGTCGATTTTCAGGGCATGACCGAGGCCACCGCCCCCGGCTGCATATTCGCGGACCTGGAGCTGCTGCGCGAGGCGACGCGTGCCGACACGGCCTTTCATATCAGCTTGGACGCCGACCTCGAGACCTTTGCCGACGTGCAAGTCGCGCGCGGCATGCTGGCTACCGGCAATCCCGAGCAATTGCGCGGCCAGAGCATGGACGCGTTGCCCTGGCTGCGTTCCCGGCTGGCGCCGTTGCGCATTTCGGAATTTCGCGACACCGCCAAGCCGCGGCCCGATCAAACCGTCGATGCCGGCCGCTGGTGCGAACTGGGCATCGGCTCGGTGCTGATGATCGGCTATCACATCGAGGGACGTCCCGCCGGCATCTTAGGCATCGCAGGCGCCATGCCCTGCGAGACCTGGGACATACAACTGCATCTTTTGATGAAGCTGGTCGGCAGCAGTCTCGCGACGGGACTCGAGCGTATCGAGATTCAACGGCATCTGCGCGATTTGGAAGAGCGCAACGAACTTGCCCTCTACAGCGCGAACGATGGCCTCTGGGACTTCGATACCCTCAACAATCGGGTGTATCTGTCGCCGCGCTGGAAGGCGATGTTGGGGTACGACGAAAGCGACGTGGGGCAGGCGCCGGATTGGCGAACGCTCGTGCACTCAGACGACATGTCGCGCGTACAGGCGGCGATTCGCGATCATGTGGCGGGTAAAACGCCGATCTTCGAAAGTTTGCACCGGATGCGCCACGCCAGCGGCGAGTGGCGCTGGGTCATCAGCCGCGCCAAGGCGCGCGTCGATGACAAGGGGCGCTTACTGCGGCTGGTCGGCGTCGAACTCGATATCACCGAGCGCAAGCTCTACGAGGAAGCGCTGTTCCGTGAGAAGGAGAGCGCGCAGATCACCCTTCAGAGCATCGGCGACGGCGTCATCACCACCGACGCCAAGGGCGTGATCGACTATGTGAATCCGGTCGCCGAGGCGCTCACCGGATGGCGGCTCGAGGACGCCCAAGGCCGGGCCATCGAGGAGATCTTCCGCGCATTCCACGAGGAAACGTGCGAACCGCTGGAAAACCCGCTGGCGGTGGCCATCCGCCGCACGCGCTCCATCAAGTCGGTGCGGCCGATGCTGCTGATTCGCCGCGACGGCAACGAAATCTATGTCGAGAGCACGGCATCTCCCATTCGCGACGGCAGCGGCGCGGTGTCGGGCGGCGTGCTGGTGTTCCATGATGTGAGCGAAGCGCGTGAGCTGAACCGGCGTTTGAGCTATCACGCGAGCCACGACGTGCTCACCGGATTGGTGAATCGGCGTGAATTCGAGAACCGCATGGAACGCGCCCTGAAGAGCGCCAAGGCGCACGAAACCTCGTATGCCCTGTGCTGTCTCGATCTAGACCAGTTCAAGATCGTCAACGACACCTGCGGGCACAGCGCCGGCGACGCGTTGCTGGGCCAGGTCGGGGCGTTGCTCAAATCCAAAGTCCGCTGGCGCGATACCTTGGCGCGCTTGGGCGGCGATGAGTTCGGAATATTGCTCGAGAGCTGTTCGTTGGACGAAGCCATGCGCACCGCCGAGTCGTTGCGCGAATCGGTGCGCAACTTCAAATTCACATGGGAAGAGCGCACGTTCCGGCTGGGCGCCAGCATCGGTGTCGTGCCCATTTCGGCGGAGAACGCCGACGTGGCCTCGGTGCTCTCCGCCGCCGACAGCGCCTGCCAGGCGGCGAAGGAGGCCGGCCGCAACCGGGTGCACAGCTTCGAAGAGAACGATATCGACTTGATGCGCCGCCGGCGCGAGATGCAGTGGGCGGCGCGCATCAACAATGCGCTGGAGGAGGGGCGCTTCGAGCTGTTTCGCCAAACCATTCTGCCGCTGCAGGTGCCGGAGAGCGGCGCGCATTACGAACTGTTGCTGCGCATGCGCGACGAGGCGGGCAAACTCGTCTCGCCGGATAACTTCATCACCGCCGCCGAGCGCTACGGCATAACCCCGCAGATCGATCGCTGGGTCATCGAAAACGCCTTCCGGTGGCTGGTGTCCGAGGCCGACGAGCGCGAGAAGCTCGCCATGTGTTCGATCAATCTATCGGGCCAGAGCTTGGGCGACGATAAATTCTTGCCCTACGTGATCGATCAATTTCATCGCAGCGGCTTGGATGCCACCAAGATCTGTTTCGAGATCACGGAAACCGCCGCCATTGCGAGCTTCTCGCAGGCCAACCGCTTCATTCAGGCGCTCAAGGAGTTGGGCTGCAAGTTCGCGCTCGACGACTTCGGCACCGGCCTGTCGTCCTTCGGTTATCTGAAGCACTTCCCGGTCGACTTCTTGAAGATCGACGGCAGCTTCGTCAAAGAGATCCTGCACGATCCCATTGACCGCGAAATGGTCCGATCCATTAACGAGATCGGTCATTTGACGGGCAAACAGACCATCGCCGAGTTTGCCGAGAACCTGGAGATCATCAACATGCTGCGCAGTCTCGGCGTCGACTATGCGCAGGGCTACGGCGTCTCGCAGCCGCAGCGCGTGCTCAAAGCGGCGAATATCGCCTAGCCGGCCGCGCCTAGCCCCAGTCGAAGCGCATGGACAGATCCACGGCTTGCACATGCTTGGTGATGCTGCCCACCGAGATGTAGTCCACGCCGGTGAGCGCAATGTCGCGAATGGTTTGTTGGGTGACGCCGCCCGAGGCTTCCAGCTTCACCGGCCGTGCGGCCGCGCGATTGACGGCCACGGCCTCGCGCAGCGCTTCCAGTGAGAACTCATCCAGCATGGCGATGTCCGCGCCGGCGGCGATGGCCTGGCGCAGTTCGTCCAGGTTTTCGACCTCCACTTCGACGGGAACGCGTGCGCCGGAGGCCCGCGCGCTGGCCACCGCGCGGGCAATGGAGCCCGCGGCCATGATGTGGTTTTCCTTGATGAGAATCATGTCGAACAGCCCGATGCGGTGGTTGTGGCCGCCGCCCACGCGCACGGCATACTTTTGCGCCGTGCGCAGGCCCGGGATGGTCTTGCGGGTGTCGAGCACCTGACAGCCCGTGCCCTCGAGCAAGACCGCATAGGCATGGGCCGCCGTCGCGGTCGCCGACAGCAACTGGAGAAAATTGAGCGCGGTGCGTTCAGCGGTCAGAAGTCCGCGAGCCGGACCGTGCGCCGTGAACAGCAGCTGGTTGGCGGCCACCCGGTCGCCCTCGGCCACCTTCCAGTCGACCCGTACCGCCGGATCGACGCGCGCGAAGGTTTCATTGACATAAGGTATCCCGCACACCACGGCCGGCTCGCGGGTGATGACTGCGGCTCGGCCGGCCCGCTCGGGCGGAATGAGGGCCGCGGTGACATCACCGGTGCCGATGTCTTCGGCCAGCGCACGGTCGACCTGAGCGGGGAGGTCGTGGGGCACCGGTATCGGGGGATTCATGGTCATTAGGGGCTGGAAGTATCGGCGGCAAACCCCAATAATTCAATGTCCAAGGGGCCGCCGGTCTCTTCGTGTATCAACCGGTGTGCTCTGGATGCACTCGGGTACTGTGTCGGCTGTTATCGTACAATGAGCGGAATTGCCCGTTGCGGCGCGAGCGAGCGGGCGCTGACGCCCAAGTGACTAATTGGAGATGCGACTATGGATGCTATCGAACGAATCAAGAGCCAACTGGCAGCGGCACCGGTGGTGCTCTATATGAAGGGTACGCCGGATTTTCCGCAATGCGGCTTTTCGGCGCAAACCGTGGGCGCGCTGCGGGCAAGCAAAGCGAAATTTGCGCATGTGAACATTTTCGAAGACCCGGAAGTGCGTGAGGCACTGAAGACGTATTCGAATTGGCCGACCTTTCCGCAGCTGTATGTCAACGGCGAGCTGATCGGCGGCTGCGACATCGTCGTCGGAATGTACAAGAACGGCGAATTGAAGCAGTTGTTGGCCGAAGCCGGCGCCGTCGCCGCCTGAGGCAAAGGGCACGGCGTGTAGCGCCCGCGCTCAAGGATCGGCGGGCGTTTCCGGTTCGATCTCCAGCGGCCCCATCGACGCCAAGCGCCTGCGGCTGGCGTCGAATACATGTTGGAACTGGTTGCACACGATACAGAACAGATCGGCCGTGCGTTCCGCGTCATACGCCGCCGAATGCGCTGAGGACGTGTCCCATTCGAACCCCGCGGCGAGCGTCGCACGCATCAGCACGGTTTGGCCGAACGCCACGCCGCCCAGCGTGGCGGTGTCGAAGCTCGTGAACGGATGGAAGGGGTTGCGCTTGATCTGCGTGCGCAGCACCGCGGCGTTCAAAAAATTCAAATCGAAAAAGGCGTTGTGACCCACCAGAACGGCACGGGTGCATTCGGCCGCGCGCACGGCATTGCGAACCTCCTTGAATATGCGCTGCAGCGCGTCTTCCTCGGAGATCGCAGGCCGCAGCGGATGATGAGGATCGATACCGGTCACCGCCATCGAGGCGGGCTCCAGGTTGGAGCCGGGAAACGGGATCACGTGATAGCGGAACGTTTCACCGCGCGCGAGCGTGCCGTCGCTGCGCATGTCGAGGAATACTGCGGCGATTTCCAGCAGCGCGTCGGTCTGTGAATTGAAGCCGCCGGTCTCCACGTCGATGACCACCGGCAGGAAGCCGCGAAAGCGCGTGGCAAAAGTAATGGGCGCGATCTGCGTCATGCGGCATCCGTGCTGAGACGCCACGCGACGGGTTCGCCGCTGCGATACGGCACCAGCGAGCCGTCGCCGAAATCGTACGATACTGGGGGCACCCAAGACTCCTTGATCAACGTGATGACATCGTCGTGGCGCGGCATGCCGTAGAAGTCCGCCCCGAAATGACTGGCGAAGCCTTCGAGCCGATCGAGCCGTCCGGCCTGTTCGAAGACTTCGGCATACAACTCGAGCGCAGCGTGCGCGGTGAACATGCCCGCGCAACCGCAGGCATTCTCCTTCGTGGCGCGTTCGTGCGGCGCACTGTCGGTGCCGAGAAAAAAACGCGGATCGCCGCTGGTGGCGGCGCGCACCAGCGCCTGGCGGTCGGCTTCGCGCTTCAAAATCGGCAAGCAATAATAGTGCGGTCTGATGCCGCCCGAGAAAATGGCGTTGCGATTGTGGAGCAGGTGCTGCGGCGTAATCGTCGCCGCCACGCCGGCACGAGCCGTGTTCACGAACTGCGCCGCGCGCGCCGTGGTGATGTGTTCGAACACCACGGGCAGCGCCGGGAAACGCTCGAGCAGCGGGATCAGCACGTGATCGATGAAATGCGCTTCGCGATCGAACACGTCCACGTCGGCGCCGGCCGACTCGCCGTGCACCTGCAGCGGCATGCCGACCTCTTCCATGCGCGCCAACGCGGGATAGACGCTGCGGATATCGGTGACGCCGGCATCGGAGTGCGTGGTGGCACCGGCGGGGTACAGCTTCACGCCGTGCACGATGCCGGATTCCTTCGCCCTGTCGATCTCTCCCGGCGGCGTCGTGTTCGTCAGGTAGAGCGTCATCAGCGGCGCGAAGCGGGCGCCCGCCGGCAGCGCCGCGAGAATGCGATCGCGATACGCCGCGGCTTGAGTGGTGGTGGTGATGGGCGGCTTCAGGTTCGGCATGACGATGGCGCGGCCGAACCGTTCCGCGGTGAAGCGCAGCACCGACTGCAGCGCTGCGCCGTCGCGGAGGTGTACGTGCCAGTCGTCGGGCCGTTGAATCGTCAACGTGCTCATGGCGACCCGGCAGGCCGGCCACGCGCGGGACGGCCACGCGCAGGGCGGCCAACGGCCGGGCGCCGCGCTGCCGTCTCGGGCCAGCCGCGCCGCAGCAGATCGAGCGTGAAGCGCACGCCGAATCCGGTGATGTCGGTGCCGATGTGCGCGAGGCCGCCGGTGCGCGAGCCCGCCGCAAGATCCAGGTGCAGCCACGGGATGCTCTTCGGGACGAAACGATTCAAGAACCGCGCGGCCAAAATATGATCGCCCTTGCCCTCGGTGGCGCACTGCAGGACGTCGGCAACCGTGCTTTCCAGGTCCGAATCGAAGTCGGCATCCATGGGAAAACACCAGACGCGCTCGCCGCTGGCAGCGCCGGCGGCTTCGATCACCTCGCGCGCCTCCGGGCGATTGGTGAAAGCGCCGCTGTAGCGCTCGGTCAATGCGTACACGCAGGCGCCGGTCAAGGTGGCATAGTCGATGATGGCACGCGGCGCACTGCGGGCAGCGAGGCTCAGCGTGTCGGCCAACACCATACGGCCTTCGGCGTCGGTGTGAATGACTTGAATGGTCGTTCCATTGCAGGCGCGCACCACGTCCTGCGGCTTGTAGGCCAGCGGTCCAATGCGGTTCTCGGTAATGGCCAACCAGCAATCCACCGCGAGGGGCAAACCCAAGGCATGCAGCGCATACAAGCTGCCGACAGCGACCGCGCTGCCTTCCATGTCGGTGTGCATGTCGAGCATGCTCTTGTGAGTCTTGAGATTGATGCCGCCGGTGTCGAAGCAGATTCCTTTGCCCACGAGACTCACGGCGGGCGCGCGCGCCGCGCGGGTGCTCCGGGGCGAGCGGCCGCCCCGCGCAGCGGCGGCGCGACGATACGCGAGATGCACGATGCCTGCGCCGCGAGCGGCATTGCCTTGCGCGACGGCGAGAAACGCACCAGCGCCGAGCCGTTTCAATTGCGCCTCGCCGTAGAATTTGAACGTCAACCCCAAGCGCTGCGCGAACTCCTGCAGCAAGCGCCGGTAGCCGGCAGCATCGAGCGTATTCGGCGGCAATGCCGTCAGCCAGCGCGCCAAGTTGTTGCCGGCGGAGGTGGCCAACGTGAGATCGAGATCGGTCAGGGAATCCGCGGCCGCGACGTCGATGCGCAGCGGCGGGTGATACGGTTTCGGATCGCTCTTGAACGTGGCGAAACGAAATGCCGCGGCCTGGAGCGCGGCGATGGTTGCGTGCAGTGCGGCAGATACGACGGGCGCGGCACAGCCGCGGGCCAGAACCAGCAGCGACTCGGGTTCGCTCTCCAGCGCGCTGCGTGCGACGCGTCCGGCGGCCTGCAGCCGTTCGAACGTGCTCGCCGTCAGGCTTACGCAGACTGCCAACATCAAGGTTTCCGCGCGGGTGCCGACGCGAAGCTGAACGCTGTCGCCGGGCTTGCGTTCCTGACGGCGATACAGATCGCGCAGCAGATCGCCGAAGGGCAGGGTCGACCAATCGCCGGCGCCCGGTTTGGGCGGCAAGAAAACGATGACGCACGCATAGCGGGCGAGTATCGCGGGGGTGAGCCGTGAGCTGATTTGGCGCACGGGAACCAAAAGCGAACTGAAGGGCAAGCGGATCGGCATATCCTAAAAACGGCAAGCGCTGCTAAAATCCCAAGTGGCAGTTCGCGCAACGGCACTGTAACGTGCTTGCCATCTTAACAGGACACGTGGGTATGTGCATGTGCGCATGCCGACCCAGGAAGGCTCTCATATGACACCGAAATCGCCGTTCGAAGACATCGATCCGGCCGAAACGCAAGAATGGCTCGAGTCGATCGACTCGGTACTGCGCGCGCGAGGACCGGAGCGTGCCCATTTCCTGTTGGAAAAGCTGGTGGATTTCACGCGCCGCTCCGGCACGTATCTGCCGTTCAAGCCGAACACGGCATACCTGAATACGATTTCCAAGGCACAGCAACCCGACTATCCGGGCGACCGCTCGCTGGAGCGGCGCAACGAAGCCTATATCCGCTGGAATGCCCTCGCCATGGTGGTGCAGGCCAATCGCAAGAATTCCGAGTATGGCGGCCATATCGCCACCTACGCCTCGGCCGCGACGCTGTACGAAGTGGGATTCAATCATTTTTGGCGTGCGAAGAGCGCCGCGCATCCCGGCGACATGATTTTCATGCAGGGGCATTCGGCCCCCGGCATTTACGCGCGCGCTTATCTGGAAGGCCGTTTTGACGAAAGTCAGCTGCTGCGTTTTCGCCAGGAGGTGCGCGGCGGCGGATTGTCGTCCTATCCGCACCCGTGGCTGATGCCGGAGTTTTGGCAATTCCCCACCGTGTCGATGGGTTTGGGTCCCATGACCGCCATCTTCCAAGCACGCTTCGTGCGGTATCTGGAACATCGCGGCATCGTGCCGCCGTCGGACCGCAAGGTGTGGGCGTTCCTGGGCGACGGCGAAATGGACGAGCCCGAGTCGATGGGCGCGCTCACCATGCCGGTGCGCGAGAAACTCGATAATCTGATTTTCGTCATCAATTGCAATCTGCAGCGCCTGGACGGACCGGTGCGCGGCAACGGCAAGATCATTCAGGAACTCGAGGCGGCTTTTTTGGGCGCCGGCTGGAACGTCATCAAAGTGCTGTGGGGCTCGCGCTGGGATCCTCTGCTCGAGCGCGACCAGAAGGGATTGCTGAAGCGGCTGATGGAAGAATGCGTCGACGGCGAGTACCAGAATTTCAAATCCAAAGGCGGCGCGTACACGCGCGAGCATTTCTTCGGCAAGTATCCTGAATTGAAAGAGATGGTCGCCAACATGTCCGATGAGGAGATTTGGCACCTGAACCGCGGCGGCCATGATGCCCACAAGGTGTATGCCGCCTACGCATCGGCGACGGCGAACCAGGGTGCGCCGACCGTGATCTTGGCGAAGACCGTCAAGGGATTCGGGCTGGGCAAGGCGGCCGAGGGCATCAACGCGGCTCATCAACAGAAAAAACTCGGCGACGAAGACCTCAAGGAGGTGCGCGATCGTTTCAACATCCAGATTTCCGAGGAGGAGATCACGGGATTGGCATTCCGCAAACCCGCGCCCGACAGCGAGGAGATGAAATATCTGCAACAGCGCCGCGCAGCGCTCGGCGGCTATGTGCCGGCGCGCAGTGCGTCGGCGCCGCCCTTGGCGGTACCGCCGCTCGAGGCCTTCAGCGCACTGCTCGAAGGCAGCGCCGACCGCGAAATCTCCACCACCATGGCGCTGGTGCGAATCTTGACCATGTTGATCAAGGACAAGAATATCGGCAAGCACGTCGTGCCCATCGTGCCCGATGAAGCACGCACCTTCGGCATGGAAGGAATGTTTCGCCAGGTGGGCATTTACTCTTCCGTGGGACAGCTCTACACGCCGCAGGATGCGGATCAGCTGATGTTCTATCGCGAAGACAAGCAGGGCCAGATTCTGGAAGAGGGCATCAACGAGGCGGGGAGCCTGTGTTCCTGGCTGGCCGCGGCGACGGCGTATTCGAATCACGGCGTCAGCATGATTCCGTTCTACATCTACTACTCGATGTTCGGGTTCCAGCGGGTCGGCGATTTTATCTGGGCGGCGGCCGATAGCCAGGCACGCGGATTCTTGGTGGGCGGCACCGCCGGCCGCACCACGCTCGCCGGCGAGGGCTTGCAGCACCAGGATGGACACAGCCACTTGCTGGCGAGCACGGTGCCCAATTGCGTGGCTTACGATCCGACGTACGCGTATGAACTTGCGGTCATCGTGCAAGACGCCTTGCGCCGGATGTATCAAGAACAGGAAAACGTCTTTTACTACATTACGTGCATGAACGAGAATTACACGCATCCTGCCCTGCCGGCCGGCGCCGCCGAGGGTATCTTGAAAGGGATGTACCTGCTGCGCAGCGCCGGCAAGGGCAAGCTGCGTGCGACGCTGTTCGGGTCGGGCACGATACTGCGTGAGGTGCTCGCGGCGGCAGATCTGCTCGAGAAGGACTACGGCGTGGCCGCGGAGGTCTTCTCGGCCACCAGCTTTAGCGAGCTGCGCAGGAATGCGCTTAGCGTCGAGCGGTGGAATCTTCTGCATCCGAACGATAAGCCGAAGCAGACCTACGTGCGCGAGGCGCTGGGCGAGCGCACGGGCCCCTTCATCGCGGCAACGGACTATATGAAGACCGTGGCGGATCAAATCCGGCAATGGGTTCCCGGCCGCTACGCCGTGCTCGGCACCGACGGCTTCGGCCGCAGCGACTCGCGCGCCGAGCTGCGGCGCTTCTTCGAAGTCGACCGGCATTACGTGGTGGTCGCGACGCTCAAGGCGCTGGCCGATGACGGCAAGCTCGCCGCCCAGGTGGTGACACAGGCCATGAAGAGTTTCGGCATCGACCCCGAAAAACCCAATCCTCTGACGGTCTAGGCGAGCATCGTGGCAACACCAATCGAAGTCTTGGTTCCCGACATCGGCGGTTTCAAGGACGTCAGCGTCATCGATGTGTTGGTGAAGGACGGGCAGCAGATCGACAAAGAAGCCCCGTTGATCACCCTCGAGACCGAAAAAGCGACCATGGACGTGCCGGCGCCGGCCGCCGGCCGGATCAGGCAGGTGCAGATCAAGCAAGGCGATAAGGTCTCCGAAGGCTCGTTGATCCTGCTGCTCGAGACAGGCGCCGAAACGGCGGCTGCCGCCCCCGCGCCGGCCACCGAACCCGCTCCGCCGGCGGCGGCTACCGCGGCCGCGGCCGCGCCGGCGCCCGCGAGTCCCGCCGCTCCCGAGCCACCGGCGCCCCCGCCACCCGTGGCCCGCACGGCGGTCGCGATCGATGAGGCCGCCTTTTCAAAGGCCTATGCCAGCCCGTCGGTGCGCAAATTTGCGCGCGAATTGGGCGCTGATCTCGGCCAGATTGCCGGCACCGGACCCAAGGGACGCATCACGCAGGATGACGTGAAGGCGCATGTGAAGCAGATCCTGAGCGCGCCGGCGGCGGCACCGGCGGCGGCGGGGTCGGCGTTGCCGAAGGTGGCGGAAGTCGAGTTCGCGAAATTTGGCGTGGTGGAGGTCAAGCCGCTGTCGCGCATCCAACGGATTTCCGGCGCACGTTTGCAGGCGAGTTGGATCAACTTGCCGCACGTCACCCAGTACGACGAGGCGGATATCACGGATCTCGAAGCGGTCCGTGTCGCGCTCAAGGACAAGGCGGCGCAAGAAGGCGTGAAGCTCACGCCGCTGGTATTCATCATCAAGGCCTGCATCGCTGCGTTGCAGAAATTTCCGCGCTTCAATGCCTCGCTCGATCCGTCGGGCGAGAACTTGGTCTTCAAGAAATATTTCCACATCGGCTTTGCCGCGGACACACCGAATGGCTTGGTGGTGCCCGTGATTCGCGATGCGGATCGCAGCGACAGCTATCAACTCGCGCGGATTCTTGGCGAGATGTCGGAAAAGGCGCGCGCCGGGAAATTGACAGCGGCCGAAATGCAGGGCGGTTCCTTCACCATTTCGAGCCTGGGCGGCATCGGCGGCACGGGCTTCACGCCCATCATCAATGCGCCCGAGGTGGCCATTCTGGGGGTCGCCAAGTCCAGTCTGAAACCGGTATACGACCGCGGCGGCTTCATACCGCGCCTCATGCTGCCGCTGTGCTTGTCGTATGACCATCGGGTCATCGACGGCGCGGAAGCGGCGCGCTTCATCGTGCACTTGAGCAAGACGCTGAGCGACGTGAAGGCGCTGGTATGAGCGTGGTCGAAGTTCGAGTCCCCGACTTGGGCGACTCCAAGGACGTCAACGTCGTCGAGGTGCTGGTCGCGAACGGCGCCGAGATCCGCGTCGATGACCCGCTCATCACGCTCGAAACGGAAAAGGCGTCCATGGATGTGCCATCGCCGGTGGCGGGGGTCGTCGAATCCATCGAGATCAAGAAGGGCGACGGCGTGGTCGCCGGCACGCTGATCGCCAAGGTGAGCGTGGCGGACGCTGCGGCCAAGGCGGGCGCGGACAAACCCGCCGGCACTGCGCTCGCGGCTGTGCCTGCAGCCGCGCCGGCCGGAGCTGCGCCCGCGGCACCGGCTGCGGCACCGGCTGTCCGCAGCGGTGCGGCGGCGCAGGCGCCGCCGGGCGCGCTCGACTTGGTAGTGCTCGGCGCCGGCCCGGGGGGTTACACCGCGGCATTTCGTGCCGCCGATTTGGGGCTCAAGGTGACCTTGATCGAACGCTGGCCGACGCTCGGCGGCGTGTGTTTGAATGTCGGCTGCATTCCGTCGAAGGCGTTGCTGCACGCGGCGAAGGTGATCGAGGAGGCGCACGATATGGCCGCCAACGGCATCGCGTTCGGCCCGCCGCAAATCGACCTCGATAAATTGCGCGCATGGAAGGGCCGGGTGGTCGCCAAATTGACCAACGGGCTCGCCGGCCTTGCCAAGCAACGCCAAGTGGCTGTGGTCCGCGGCGAGGCGACATTCATCGGACCCTATTCGTTGGAAGTGCGAACCGCGGAGGGCTCACGCCGCTTGGACTTCAAGCAATGCATCATCGCGGCAGGGTCCGAGTCGGTGCGCTTGCCGGGACTGCCCGACGATCCGCGGGTCATCGATTCGACCGGTGCGCTGGAATTGCCGCCCGACTGCAAGCGCCTGCTGGTGATCGGCGGCGGCATCATCGGTTTGGAGATGGCCTGCGTCTACGATGCGCTGGGCGCGAGGGTTTCCGTGGTCGAGTTGAGCGACGGCTTGATGCCGGGTACGGACCGCGATCTGGTGCGGCCGCTGCAGAAGCGCATCGAGAAGCGTTACGAACGGATTTTGCTGAACACCAAGGTGTCGATGCTCGAGCCGCACGCCGGCGGCTTGCGCGCCAGCTTCGACGGTCCGAACGCACCGGAGCCGCAGGACTTCGATCGGGTGCTGGTGGCGGTCGGCCGCAGCGCCAACGGCAATGCAATCAATGCCGCCGCCGCGGGCGTGGCGGTGGACAAGCGCGGCATCATCGGCGTCGACAAACAGATGCGCACCAATGTGCCGCACATCTATGCCATCGGCGACATTGCCGGCGCGCCGATGTTGGCGCACAAGGCCACCCACGAGGCGAAGGTGGCGGCGGAAGTCGCCGCGGGGCACAAGGCCGCGTTCGACGCGCGCTGCATTCCCTCCGTCGCGTACACCGATCCGGAAATTGCCTGGGTGGGTGTGAATGAAACCGAGGCGAAGGCGCGCGGCATCGAGTACGGCAAGGGAACGTTTCCCTGGGCCGCGAGCGGCCGCTCGCTCGCCATCAATCGCGACGAAGGCTTCACCAAGCTGCTCTTCGACAAACCGACGAAGCGCGTCATCGGCGGCGGAATCGTCGGCACCAATGCCGGGGAACTCATCGCCGAGGTGGGTCTCGCGATCGAGATGGGCGCCGATGCCGCGGATATCGGACTGACCATTCACGCGCATCCCACGCTATCCGAGACGGTGGCGTTTTCCGCCGAAGCGTTCGAAGGCACGCTGACCGATTTGTATATTCCGAAGCGGTAGGGGTCGCGGCGAGACTAGCGCTCATGCCTATGTTACGAGAGCGCGTGAGCTTGCGCGCTGCGGCGTGGCAAGCCCCCCATGTTTGCAGTGGCTGAAGACTATAGCGCAGCAGTCAACGCCGGCCTTGATCTTGCATGATGTATCATGCCGCTGCGGGCGCTGCGAGCTAATCCAGGAGTGTCGGTCGAACGATGATTACGGTGTACTCGGAAAAGCACTTGCTCCGAAACCCGCGTACGGAATTGTACGGCGGGGAGCTGGTCGCTCCCCACGAGTGTGCGCAGCGCGCCGAGTTCGTGCTCGACCGGGTCAAGGCGACCGGGCTCGGCGACATCATTGCCCCGTCGCAGTTCGGCCTCGAGCCGGTCGTGCGGGTCCATGATGCGGACTTCGTCGAATTCTTGAGCTCGGCCTGGACGCAGTGGGTCGCCGCCGGTAATCGCGGGGAAGCCATCCCCGATTGTTGGCCCGCGCGGCGCATGGCGGTTCGCCGGCCCAACTCCATTACCGGCAAACTGGGCTACTACGCCATGGCGGCGGAGACCTCGATCAGCGCCGGTTCCTGGGAGGCGGCGTGCGCGAGCGCCGATGTGGCGCTCACCGCAGCGGCGCGGCTCGCCACGGGCGAGCGGGGTGCCTTTGCGCTATGCCGGCCGCCGGGGCACCACGCGGCCCGCGACCTCTACGGCGGCTATTGCTTTCTCAACAACGCGGCGATCGCGGCGCAGTATCTGCGCGATCACGGCAACGAACGCGTGGCGATTCTCGACGTCGATTTCCATCACGGCAACGGCACGCAGGATATCTTCTACGCGCGCTCGGACGTTCTGTACTGCTCGATCCATGGCGATCCGCTCGACGCATTTCCGTATTTCGCCGGGTATGCCGACGAGATCGGCAGCGGCGAGGGCACGGGCTACAATTTGAATTTGCCGCTGCCGCGCGGCACTGATTTCCGCATCTGGCGGGCGGCGCTCGAGACGGCGCTCGCGCGAATCGCCAAGTTCGCGCCGGCTGCGCTCGTGGTCTCGTTGGGCGTCGATACCTTCGAGAACGATCCGATCAGTTTTTTCAAGCTGAAGACCGACGACTTCACCCGCTACGGCCGTCTCATCGGTGAGTTGGGCCTTCCCACGTTATTCGTGCTGGAGGGCGGCTATGCGGTCGCCGAGATCGGCGTCAATGCCGTCAATGTGCTGCAGGAGTTCGCATGAGCCTACGGGACTGGGTGGAAATCGCGCGTAAATTAGGCGCCAGCGACTTGCATCTGGAAGGCGGCAGTCCGCTGGTGGTGCGCGTGGGCGGTGAGCTGCGGCCGATGGGTCAGGTGGTCGCGGGCAGTCAAATCGTGCAGGTCGGCAAGGACACCTTGGGCGCCGATGCCTGGGCGCAGTTCCTGGAACGCGGCTCCGCGGATTTGTCGGTGGTGCTGGGCGGCACTCGGTGCCGCATCAATCTGTACCGCACGATTCGCGGCTTGGCGATTGCCGTGCGGCTGCTCGTGCCGTCCGTGCATGATTTTCGGACCTGCAACTTGCACCCGGATCTGCGCAAGCTGGTCGATCCGGCCTCCGGTTTGGTGGTGATCTCGGGGCCCACCGGCTGCGGCAAGTCCACGACGCTCGCCGCGCTGATCGAGGAATTGAACGCCACCCGCTCGCGGCACATCATCACGCTCGAAAGTCCCTTGGAATATCTGTATACCAATCGCCGCTCGTTCATCCGGCAGCGCGAGATTCCGACGCATTCGCCGAGCTTCGAGCAGGCCATCGTCGATGCCTTGCGCGAGAACCCGGATGTTCTGGTGATCAGTGAGATGCGCACGCCCGAGGTCATCCGCTTGACGCTGAACGCCGCGGAGACCGGACACCTGGTGCTCGCCACCCTGCATTCGGCGACCTGCGTCGAAGCGTTGAGCCGCATCTGCATGGCGTTTCCCGCCGACATCCAGGCCAACATCCGCGCACAACTGGCCGATTGTCTGGTGGGCGTGGTGTGCCAGCGTCTGGAGTTCTTGGAGGCGTATCAGTTGCGGGTGCCGCGCTGCGAAGTCCTGCTGGCGAGTTCCGGCGCCAAGGGCGCGATCCGTTCGGGACAGCTCAGCCAAATCGCCAACGTCATTCAGTCGGGCGGCGATGATGGCATGTGGACGTTCGATCGCTATCAGCGCTGGATGGAACAGCAGCGGGATTGGACGCGTCCGCCGCCGCCGAGCGCCGTGCCGGATGAAATCGCCGTGCCGCAGATGGCGCTCAAGCCTTCGCCCAAGCCGGCACGACCGGCCGCTCCGCCGACCGTGCACGGCGAGAACAGCCCGATCGAGATTCCCATCGACGACGACGTGGACCTGACCGAACTCGCCAAGCGGATCGAACAGCGCACGCGTTGAACACGGGTTCATTCGTTCAACAGCACCACCAATTTGTTGACCGAAAGGACTTCCGTGACCGAATCATACGGACCGACCGCCGAGATTTCGAGCAGCGCGGTCGTCCCGTTCAGATCCGCCGTGAGTGCCGCGATCAGATCCGCGAATGTCGCGTAGGTGTCGGTGCTGTAGCTCGATGCATGGCCAATGGCGAAGGCGGTGTCGGTCGCGGCCGTATTGGGTTCGAGACTCAAACCCGTGATCGAGGCCCCGGGATCGAGCCGCGCCGGACCTAAGTAGATCACGTCTCGAGCCGCGCTTTGCAGCGTGCTCTGCGCGATCAACACATGGGCGGCGCTCAACGGCGCGACGAACGGCGCGGTGAGGCCGGGACGATTGAACGCAAGGCGCAGTTGCGCGTTCGTGTTCGCATAACTGACCAGCGACACGGCGGCGAAATCCGGCGGCGCCGCGCCAAAGGGTGTGACGAAGCCAAGCAGCTTGATCGGCGAGCCGGCCGTCACGGGCAAGTTCAGCAGGCCCGACGGCACACTGACCACGTAGGCGGCGGCGGTGGCATCTTGCGCGGCGCCGGCGCCGGTACCCGCAAAATTGAACACCGACGGCGCTTGACCATCGAGCGATTGTAGGGTGACGGTGATCGAGCCCGTCGTGCTGGAGGCGGCTTGGCCCAACACCGTCGTGATGCTCAGCTGCGCGCTACCCTGACTTGCATCCAGCGTGCGATTGCCGGAGCTATCGGTGCCGCCGGTGCCGAAGAACTGCACATGTTGACCGACGGAAATGTCCTGCAGTCCAAAGGTGCCGGATACGCCCGCTTCGCTGACGGCGGTGGTTGCGGCAATGGTCACCGTCACGCGGGAGTGGAATTGAGCGCCGCCGAAGTCGCGCGGGTAAATCCAGCCGTCGCTGAGGGTCACGGTGTTTGCGCTGCGTGCGATCACGGTGCCTTCGACGCTGTCCAGATTGGCACCGATGGTGCTGGTGCCGGCGGTTACCGTGGTCGCGGTGAACGTTCGAGTCGACAGATCGAAACCGCCGATCGCGGACGTCAGGGTGCCCATGGGCAGCGCGCTCAGCGCCGTCAAACCCGCGGCGCCGGCATAGGCCGTGCCGTTGATCGCGAAGGTCGTGCTCGGCGTGGTATTCACCGCCAGTTGGCCCATCGGGCTGCCCAGGCCGTTGAAAAACGGCTGTATGCTCACGGTGTACGAGGTATTCGCCGAGGTGTCGGTCACGCTCACCAAGGGCCCGCGCACGCGGATCTGTTTGGTGGTATCGGGAACGAGGCTTGCCGTCAGCACCGGGTTGACGGTAACGGTGACTGCGGACGCAGCCGTCGTGGTCATGATGGTCGCCGGCGCGACCGTTTCGGAGGCGGACAGGTTGAAATCCAGCGCGAGATTCGCAACGGTCCCCGGCGTGATCACCAGCGGGCCGTTCGCGGGCAACTGCAGCGATACCGTAATCTGGCTGTTGGGCGCCACCAGCGGCGCGTTGGTGGCGCCGTTGATGATGTTGCTCGCCGCCACCGTCAAGCCGCCGGCGCCATTGTCGACGACGAGGCTGGCGCCCGCATAATCCAAGGTGAGCGCTGCCGCGACGTAGTTGCCGATCGGTATCTGGGCCGCGCTGATCACTTCCGAGAGATTCAGCAGTTGCGCGAAGTCCACTTGGGTTTTGGTCGGAACCGTTTCGACCACCGTGCCATCGGCGCGGGTGAGTTTCAGCGAGACCACCGTGACCAGGTAGCTCAAGAAGTCGCCGGGCGCATCGGTGAGCGTCACCAGCGCACCGCCGGTGGTCGCCGAGGTTCCGGTGCCGGCGCCGGAACTCGTGAACGACTGCGAGCCGGACGAACCCGCTCCGCCGCTGCAGCCGGCCAGGCTCAGCACTCCCACCAGGCCCACTGCACAAAAGAGGCCGACGATGCAGCGGGCCGCCAACTTCCACAGGTACTGCCGCCGATAGGCCTTCATCGCAGATCCTCCAAGTCAGACTTCGCGGTGGACAGTGAGGCTGCGCAAAAGTTCACGCCGTGGCCGCTGTACTTGTTCACTTCGCATCGCGCGTTTTTTTCTCTTTGTCGGCCTCCGCGGGCGGGTGGCTGTCGTGCTTGCGCAGCGTCATCCAGACCGCTATGTCCCACGTGTTATGGATGCCGATGAACAGCAGCAGCAGGGAGGCCGCGCCGACGCCGTACAAACCCGGTTCCGGGTGCCACGACAGGAGAATCGCCATGATGAGCAAGGCGCCGTAACCGATGCCGGGCAGAACGACATTCCAGATCCAGTCCTGGCGCACGGGGAGGTAGTTGCCGAGGTTGTAACGGATGTTCGAGGCGATGATGCCGACGTAGATCAAGCCCGCGATGCCGCCGGCGCCGAGGCCGAGACTGGCACTCAGGAGGGTCTGCCGCGGCACGCACATGAAAGCGGACAAGGCGAGGACCGCGCCGAAGTGCACGATCGAGGGCGTCACAAAGGCACGCAGGCCGGTGCGCTTCACGCGCTGGACGTCTGCCGCCAAGGCGATGACCACGAACGTGAGCCCCGTGAGGCCGCCTGCGGCTGAGCCGGCGATCACGTAAAAATTGTTCCAATCGGCCAGCGCGGCGAACGGCATGGTTGATCCTGGGCTCGAGACGGAGGCGTCCCCGGCAGCTTACGCCAGGCGCTGCGTCGTCGGCAGGTAATGATCCAACAGCAGTGCCAGAAAGAGCCACATCAGGTACGCGATGGAATAACGGAACAGGCGCATGGCCACCGCGTTGCTCGGCGATCGCTTGAGCTTCAGCGCGTAGCGGAGAAAACCGGCATCGAGGAGCGCGGCCGCACCCAGGTAGAGGAGGCCGCTCATGCGCAGCAGAAACGGCAGCGCCGTGACCAGCAGCAGAGCGATCGTATATCGCAGCACGGCGCGCTGGGTGAACGCCACGCCGTGCGTCACCGGCAACATCGGGATATTGACCTTGGCGTAGTCGGCGCGGCGCGCGATCGCCAGCGCCCAGAAATGCGGCGGCGTCCAGATGAAGATGATCAGGAACAGCAGCAACGCCTGTGGGTCGATGTGACCGGTGACGGCCACCCACCCCAAGACCGGCGGTGCCGCGCCCGCCGCGCCGCCGATCACGATGTTCTGCGGGGTCGCACGCTTGAGCCACACCGTGTAAATCACGGCATAGCCGAGCAACGAGGCAAAGGTCAGCACGGCCGTGAGCACATTGACTTCCCGCACCAGCAGCAGCATCGAGGCCATGCTCAGCGCCAGCGCAAAGCCGAGCGCCTGCGCAGGCTTGAGGTGCCCCGTCGGCAAGGGCCGAGCTTGGGTGCGCGTCATGCGGGCATCGATGCCACGATCCAGCACGTGGTTGATGGCGGCGGCGCCGGCGGCGGCGAGTGCAACGCCTAAGTTCGCAAACAGCAGCGTATCGAGCGGGGGCAGTCCCGGAGCGGCCAATAACGATCCGACCAGCGAGGTCAGGACGATGAGCGCCACGACGCGCGGCTTGGTGAGCTCCACATAGTCGCGCCACGTGGCCGCGACGCTCGCCGATTGCACTTCGGTGTTCATGCCGGCGGCCGCAGGGCGCGGTTCAAGCCGACCGTGGCCATGAGCAGGAGTGCGGCGCCGGCGCTGTGCGCCGTGGCGAGCGCCAACGGAAAACCCCGCAGCACCATCGACATGCCGATGATCAACTGCAGCGTCAGCGCCGCGAGCACGAGGCCGGCGGCGCGCCGCGCAAATTTCTGGCGCAGCCGCAACGCCGCGAGCGCCGCGCTCAACAGCACGAGGGTGATGATGAGTGCCGCCGCTCGATGGGTGAACTGAATCGCGATCCGCGCCGGCGCATCCAACACGCCGCCCTCGTAGCTGCGGCCCGGCGCGCCCCGCAAATCGAAGGCTGCGCGGTAATCGCCCGCCGGCCACCACTGCGCCTGGCAGGCCGGAAAGTCCGGGCAGGCGAGCGCCGCATAGTTGCTGCTGGTCCAGCCGCCGAGCGCGATCTGCACCCCGAGCGCGAGCAGAGCGATGAGTGCCAGCAGCCGCGCCCGTGCCACGGTGCCGGCGGCGTCGAGCGGCGCCGGACGCCGCCACGCGGCACGTTCGGGCAGCGACAGGAACAACCACCACAGCAGCGACAGCGTGGTGAAACCCAACAGCAAATGCAGCGTGACCACGAGCGGCTTGAGTTGCCAGGTGACGGTCAGCATCCCGAGCAGCCCCTGTGCCAGCACGATCGCGAGCAGGCTCGTCACGTAGCGCAGCGGCAGTACGCGGTCGCGCCGCCGCGAGATACCCATGAACACCAACGCCAGGATCAGCAGCCCGAGCGTGCCGGCCGCATAGCGATGCAGCATCTCGCGCCAGGCCTTGCCGACCTCGAGCGGCCGTCCCGCCATGGGGGAGGAGAGCACATGCGTGTCGGCCGCCGCGCCGGCGGGCGTCAGATGACCGTAGCAGCCCGGCCAATCCGGACAGCCGAGTCCCGCGCTACTCAGTCTGACGTACGCGCCCATCACGACCACACACAGACATAAGAGCAGGGCGGCGCTGACGAGCGTACGAACGAGAGTTGGCACAGTGCTGAAAGGGCGGGCGGATGCGGGCACGTGCCGCCGCCTGTGCGGTCATCGTGCCGAGCCGCGCTGTTGTGGGCTCAGGGCGAGCGCGACCAGCGTGCAAATGGCGCCGGACAGCAGGTAGGCGCCCGCGGCGATCAGTCCAAAGCGACTCGCGAGAATCAGCGCCACGAAGGGCGCAAAGCCCGCGCCGAACAGCCACGCGAAATCAGCGGTCAGCGCGGAGGCGGTATAGCGGTGGGCAATCGGGAAACTGTAGGCGACCGCGCCTGAGGACTGACCGAAGGACAGGCCGAGGAGGATGAAGCCGAGGAGCATGAAAATCGCCTCGCCGACATCGCCGCCGTTGAGCAATTGCGGCGCGAAGCCGCTGAATGCGGCGATCGCCCCCGCGGTGATGCCCAGCATCGTACGGCGGCCCACCCGATCGGCGATGATGCCGGAGGCAATGATGGCCGCCACGCCGACCGCAGCGCCGGCCATTTCGATGACCAGGAATCGGGCCGGCGCCTGGCGCGTGTACAGGAACACCCAGGACAGCGGGAATACCGTCACGGTATGGAACAGCGCGAAGCTCGCGAGCGGCGCGAATGCGCCGATGACAATATTGCGGCCTTCGGCGCGCAGCGTCTCCGGCACGCTCGAGGGCTTCAGCGCCAGCGCCTCGAATTGCTGCGCGAACTCGGGTGTTTCAACGAGGCGCAGCCGCGCGAACAGGGCGACCACATTGATCGCGAAGGCCACGAAGAACGGGTAGCGCCAACCCCAATCGAGAAAATCTGCTGCCGGCAGCGTATCGACGAAGTAGGCAAACAGTGCGCTCGCGACGATGAGGCCGAGCGGCGCGCCGAGCTGCGGGATCATCGCGTACCAGCCGCGCCGCTGCTCGGGCGCGTTGAGCGACAGGAGCGTCGCCAGACCGTCCCATTCGCCGCCGAGCGCGAGGCCCTGACCGAGGCGGAATAAGATCAGCAGCAACGCCGAGGCTGAACCGATCTGGTCATAGCTCGGCAGGAACGCGACCGCGACGGTGGAGACCCCCAGCAGAAACAAAGCGATCGTCAGCTTGACGCCGCGCCCGTAGGCGCGATCGATCGCGATGAAGATCACGGTGCCGAGCGGACGCGCGAGGAAGGCCACCGCGAAGATGGCGAAAGACAGCAGCGTGCCCGTCAGCGCATCGACATACGGAAAGACGAGCTTCGGAAACACCAACACCGAGGCGATGGCGTAGACGAAGAAGTCGAAGAATTCCGAGGTTCGACCGATGATGACGCCGACCGCGATTTCGCCGGGTGTCGGCTCGTCGTGAGCGCCATGCATGTGGTGTGCGGCTGCATCAGGCGTTGATGCCGGGGAAATCGCGGTGTGCGCGCTCATGAAATCTGTGGGCTCGTGATCATATTTCTTTCAGTATCGACTCGCGGTATTCATTTTGCACTTCGTCTGCAGTAACATGCGCCGCCGGCCGCTGCTGCGCGACGCCTCTTGAGGCACATTGTAGGGATTTGAGAGTGCAGGGCAAGTGATTCCCCTGCCGTGCATAGCGCGCGTTCGCTGATTGGAGATGTATTGGGCCGTATTCGCTTCATAGCTGCTCTGCCGTTCATAGCGATGCTGTGTGCGTGCCATGCGGTAGTGTTAAATCCATCGGGCGATGTGGCTCAGCAGCAGCGCGATCTGCTGGTCTACTCGACGGTGCTGATGCTCATCGTCATCGTTCCGGTCATGGTGATGACGGCACTGTTCGCTTGGCGGTATCGTCAGTCGAACAGCGCGGCCCGCTACGAGCCGGAGTGGGACCACTCGATCCATCTTGAACTCGTCATATGGGCCGCGCCGCTGCTGATCATCATCGGTCTTGGCGGGCTGACCTGGGTCGGTACGCACCTGCTCGATCCGTACCGGAGCCTCAGCAGAATCAAGCCGGGCGAGTCCATGGAATACGCCGCGAGGCCGCTGCAGGTGGACGTCGTGGCGCTCGACTGGAAGTGGCTGTTCATCTATCCGGAATACGGCATCGCAACGGTCAACGAGCTGGCGGCACCGCTCGACCGGCCGATCGAGTTTCGGATCACCGCCTCTTCGGTGATGAATTCGCTGTTCATTCCCGCGCTCGCCGGCCAGATCTACGCCATGCCGGGCATGGAAACGCGATTGCACGCCGTCGCCAACAGCGCCGGGGATTACCAGGGATTCTCCGCCAACTACAGCGGTGCGGGATTTTCCGGCATGCACTTCGTGTTTCGCGCGCTGGCGGATCGGGACTTCGCGCAGTGGCTGGCACGCAGGCGAGCCGGCGGCGGCTCGCTCCGGCGCAGCGACTACCTGCGGCTCGAACAGCCGAGCGAGAATGAACCGGTGCATGGCTTTGCGGCCGTCGACCCGAGCCTCTACCGTGCCATTCTCAACCGCTGCGTCGAGCCGGGCAAAACGTGCGCGAGCGACATGATGATGATCGACCAATGAACGTGTGACCTCAAATGTCTACCGACTCAACCCTGCTGAAAATGGCCTTCGGGCGCTTGACGCTCGACGCCTTTCCGATCCATGAGCCGATTCTGGTCGCGACCTTTGCGGGCGTGGCGCTCGGCGGCGCCGCCGTGCTCGGCGTCATCAGCTATTTTCGCCTCTGGGGCTATCTGTGGCGCGAGTGGTTCACCACCATTGATCACAAACGCATCGGCATCATGTACATGATCCTGGGGCTCGTCATGCTGCTCCGCGGCTTTGCCGACGCGCTGATGATGCGCTGGCAGCAGGCGGTCGCGTTCGGCGGCGCGGAAGGATTCCTTCCGGCCCATCACTACGATCAGATTTTCACTGCCCACGGCGTCATCATGATTTTCTTCATGGCGATGCCGTTCATCACCGGTCTGATGAACTTCGTGGTACCGCTGCAAATCGGGGCGCGCGACGTCTCTTTCCCATTTCTCAACAATTTCAGTTTCTGGATGACGGCAATGGGTGCGGCGCTGGTGATGGTATCGCTGTTCGTCGGCGAGTTTGCGCGCACGGGCTGGCTGGCCTACCCGCCGCTATCGGGCATCGCCTATAGTCCCGATGTCGGCGTGGACTACTACATCTGGGCGTTGCAGATTGCGGGAGTCGGCACGCTGCTCTCCGGCGTCAACCTGATCGCCACCATCGTCAAGCTGCGTGCACCCGGCATGACCATGATGAAGATGCCGATATTCACCTGGACCGCGCTGTGCACCAACGTGCTGATCGTCGCTGCCTTCCCGATCCTGACCGTGACCCTCGCGCTGCTGAGTCTGGACCGCTATGTGGGCACCAATTTTTTCACCAACGACCTCGGCGGCAATCCGATGATGTACGTCAACCTCATCTGGATCTGGGGCCACCCGGAAGTCTACATTCTCATTCTGCCGATATTCGGCGTGTTCTCGGAAGTCACGGCGACGTTTTCCGGCAAGCGCCTGTTCGGCTACACCTCGATGGTCTATGCCACGGTGGTCATTACCATTCTCTCGTATCTGGTCTGGCTGCATCACTTTTTCACCATGGGCTCGGGAGCAAGCGTCAATTCGTTCTTCGGCATCACCACCATGATCATCTCGATTCCCACGGGCGCAAAGATGTTCAACTGGCTCTTCACGCTCTATCGCGGCCGTATCCGTTTCGAGTTGCCGATGATGTGGACCTTGGCGTTCATGCTCACCTTCGTGATCGGCGGCATGACGGGCGTGCTGCTGGCGGTGCCCCCGGCGGATTTCGTGCTGCATAACAGCCTGTTCCTCGTGGCGCATTTCCACAACGTCATCATCGGCGGCGTGGTGTTCGGCGTATTCGCGGGCATCAGCTACTGGTTCCCGAAGGCATTTGGATTTAGGCTCGATCCATTTTGGGGAAAGATGTCGTTCTGGTTCTGGGTGGCCGGTTTCTACCTGGCATTCATGCCGCTGTACGTGCTGGGTCTCATGGGCGTCACGCGCCGGCTGCGTCACTTCGAAGACCCCACCCTGCAGGTCTGGTTTGTCATCGCCGCGGTGGGGGCCGCGCTGATTCTTCTGGGCATCGTGTCTTTTCTGATCCAGATCTACGTGAGCATTCGCCGGCGCGAAGCGCTGCGCGACCGCACCGGCGACCCCTGGGGCGGCCGCACGCTGGAATGGTCCACGGCTTCGCCGCCGCCCGAGTATAACTTTGCCTTCACACCGGTCGTGCACGACAACGACGCGTGGTGGGACATGAAGCATCGCGGGTTTCGCCGCCCGGTGGCGGGCTTCAATGCCATCCACATGCCGCGCAACACCGGCGCGGGCTTCATCCTGGCCGCCTTGAGCGCGGTATTCGGCTTCGCCATGATCTGGCACATCTGGTGGCTGGCGGCGCTTGGGTTTGTGGCGGTGCTCGCGGTGGCGATTGCCCATACCTTCAACTACCAGCGCGATTTCCAGATCCCGGCGAACGAAGTCGAGCGCACCGAGGCCGGGCGGACGCGCCTGCTCGCGGCGCGGGCTTGAAATCATGGCGATGACACCCACGGGCGCAGATGCCACCGCCGAGTTGCCGGTCTTCTGTCTGACCAAGGAGCATGAGCATGCTGCCGGCGGCAGCACCCTGCTCGGCTTCTGGATCTATCTGATGAGCGACTGCCTGCTGTTCGCGGCGCTGTTTGCCACCTACGGCGTCCTCGGCGGCAGTTACGCGGGCGGCCCCGCACCGAAGGATCTGTTCGAATTGCCGCTGGTGGCGGTGAATACCTCGATGCTGCTGCTCTCGTCCATCACCTATGGCTTCGCGATGCTGGCGACCTATCAGGGGCGCGTCGGCGCCACGCAGGGCTGGCTCATCGTCACCGCGCTGTTCGGATTGGCGTTTGTCGGCATCGAGCTGTATGAATTTACCCATATGATTCACGACGGCGCGACCCCGCAACGCAGTGCCTTCCTGTCCGCCTTCTTTACGCTCGTCGGCACGCACGGCTTGCACGTGACGGTGGGTCTGGTTTGGATGGTGACGCTGATGCTGCAGGTCGGTCAGCGGGGCCTGATTCCGGAGAACGTGCGGCGCCTGGCGTGCCTGAGCCTGTTCTGGCATTTCCTCGACGTCATCTGGATCGGTGTCTTCACGTTCGTCTATCTGGGGGGGATGCTGCGATGAGCGATGCGGTGCACGGGAAGCCTGCCGCCGGCGGACACGCGCACGGCGACAGCCATGGTTCGCTGCGCAGCTATCTGACCGGGTTCATCCTCTCGGTGATCCTGACGGCGATACCGTTCTGGCTCGTCATGTTCGGAGTGCTCAACAGCAAAGTCGCCACCGAACTGGCGATCACGACGCTGGCCGTGGTCCAAATCACCGTTCACATGGTGTATTTCCTGCACATGAATACCCGATCGGAAGACGGCTGGTCGATCATGGCGCTGGTGTTCACGCTCATTCTGGTCGTGATCGTTCTGATTGGATCGCTATGGATCATCTATCATCTGAACGCCAACATGATGCCGGACCGGGATATGAGCCAGATGCCGTGAGCGCGGATCACCGGCCAAGGCCGGCGCGCTCGCCGTGGGTGCTGTCCTTGCTGGGTCTGCTCTGCCTGCTCACCGTCGCCGCACTGACGGCGCTGGGAATATGGCAGCTCGAGCGACGGGTCTGGAAGCTGAATCTGATCGGACAGATCACGCAGCGTGTCCACGCCGCGCCGGTCGATGCTCCCGGGCCCCCGCAATGGCCGCAGGTGACCGCCGGCGATTACGCCTATCGGCGCGTCCGCGTCGCGGGGCAGTATCTGAATGACCGTGAGACGCTGGTGCACGCGGTGACGCGCCTGGGCGGCGGCTTTTGGGTGCTGACGCCGCTGCGCACGGCCGGCGGCTTCACCGTACTCGTCAATCGCGGCTTCGTGCCTCCCGAGCGGCGCGATGCCGCGACACGCACGGCGGGCCTCATCCGCGGCGGCACCGTCGTCAGCGGCTTGCTGCGCGTGACCGAACCGAAGGGCGCCTTCCTGCGCGCGAACGATCCTGCCGCCGGCCGCTGGTATTCACGCGACGTGGCGGCGATCGGCGCGGCGCGCGCACTCTCCCCGATCGCACCCTATTTCATCGACGCCGATGCGACACCGGTACCCGGCGGCCTGCCCGTCGGCGGGTTGACGGTGATCGAGCTGCCGAACAATCACCTGGTGTATGCGCTCACCTGGTTCACGCTGGCGCTCATGCTGGCCGGCGCAGCGGCGTACGCCGGCCGCGAGGAGTGGCGACTGCGCGCTGCACGGTTTAGCCGGCCTTCGCGAACCGCCTGAAAAAACTCCCGGTCTTGCACGCCGACGGGTGCGGATCATTGCGGGGGCCCGCGGCGGCACTTGCAGTTGCGCCAGCGCGTCGAAATCCCCGACCCAAGCGGCGTGCGTGGCGGACTCAGTGCGCGAGGCAATCTTGAATGTAAGCGTTTTTTTTGGCGCCCACGAGCTTCTTGGCCTTGGCTTCCTTGAGACAGGCCGTGCGCTTGGCATGCCGAGCGGCCGCCGCTGCGGCAAAGCCATCGGCTGTCGGCGCGGCCGGCGCCGTCGTTGCCGGAGCCTTGGTGGGGACGGTGGGCGGCGCGGCCGCCGGAGGCACGGCCGACGTCAAGCTCAGCGGCATGAGGCAGCAGAGGCTAACGGCGGCGGCCGGCAGGAAAAAACGCACGTAGAACTCCCCGAACAAAAACGGACTCGCGCTGGATCTTGACGAGAATAGCGCTTAGCGGGCATTGGCCCTATGAAGCGGGGATGAAGGTTGCTTAACCTTGAGTCCTGGGGCGGCGGTGATGGATGAGATCGTCGAACAGCGTGAGCCAGCGCGGCAACAATACGGACTTTAAGTCAAATTTCTCCACCGCGGTGGCGCGGGCCGCGTCACGCAGGGGCTTCATGCGCTCGGGATGTTCGAGCAGCGTCGAATCCTGGATCGCAATGAACTGTCAGCCGTTTCTTGGTCCCATTCCATATCTCGGTACAAGAACACGCGCAGGAGCTGGCTGCGCAGCGCGTTCGGCAGCCGGCCGGTATCCAAAGCCGGTCGCGTCATCGGCGCGACCTAGCAGCACCTGGCCTCGCTATCTGGAATCGCCCGCGGCGAGGCGCGCGCGCTCGAGATACTTTGCTTCATCCGGCGCGCGTCCGCTGCGCTGTGCTTCCCACAAGGTTTCGGCGAGCGCCTCCATCATCACATGCTCGGCGCCGTGCACTCCGCCGTAGCGCGCGTGCAGGCGGCGATGCAGCTCGCGCACCCCCGGCGGCCGGTCGATGGACACCTGTTCGCGCACCGCCATGTGCAAACCCATGTGCAGGAACGGGTTCTCTTGGCAGCCCGCGGCGTTCGGCTCGAAGCCGAGCGCCGCCTCGGTGTCTTGAAGCATCGCCTGGTACTCGGGATGCAGTCCGATGACGTCCGCGATCATCGCCTCGAGCGGCGTGAGCGGCGCGCCCGCCAGTTGTTTGCGCCAGGCGTCGGAATACGCCTGGCGCAGCTGATCTCGGGTATGGGAGCCGGCTTCATTCATGCGTGAAGGTATCGTGCACGCCTCTGCGCATGACGGCAACAGCAATGGCGGCCGCGTCCGCTATCGGATGCATGACCCGCCCTCGTAGTACCGCCGCAGTTTCGCTCTAGTCATGCGATTCCCAGGAAAACTGCGAGCGCGCGATCAATCGCGACGAGACTGTCTTGATGTAACCTTCCTATAGTCGTGCCAATCTTGTTGCGGGGTACCGTCTGGGCTTTGTCTACCATGACCTGGGATCGTTTTCGAAGACCATTCTCGGTGCTGGGCTCGATAGAAATGCGGAGCAGCGGTGCTGCGCGTAACTCGCTGGTGACCGGCAAGACCGTCACGGACACAAGCGCATCAAAAAGATCGGATTGAATGACGAGTGCGGGGCGCGGCTTTCCATGAGCGCCTGGAAGGACGATCGTAACGACGTCGCCACGCCTCATTTCCAGTCGTCCGTGTCGGCCACCCTCGAAAGCCACTTCAATGTGTTGCTGTCGGCTCGATCCTTGCGCAATGCCAGACACTGGCGCCTACATTCCGCGGCAAAGCCTGCCCGTCGGGTATCGGGTACCCAAATTTGTATCGGCCGCAACCCAGCGGCGCGAAGCGCAACCCGATGCTTTCGAACACGTTGCGCAACGCTCGTTCGTGAACCCATAGGGAATCTCCCGTCTGCGTTACATGTAACGATACGGCATGCTACTGTTACATGCAACAATAACGATTATCGAAGGCAGCGGGCGCGGGCCTAAAGATCCTGCTTGTAGACCTGGCATTCTCCGGCGCGAGCCCCGTCATGGCCCCGGTGCCTTCGCTGATGTACGAGCGGCGAATTGGAAGAGCGCATGGCATCTGGTAACGTCGGCTTCGGGGGAGCGTCGCTCTTAATCCGGGGAAGCTACGTGTATGGCGCTTGAACGGTCGTTTCGAGAGTATCTGGCGCAGTTCAGCGAGAAGGCTGAGATTCGGCGCGGCATGGCCTTACCCTTGGGGACCTACGAGATCGGCGGCGGCATCAACTTTTCGTTGTTCAGCCGCCATGCGACCGCGGTGCGATTGGAGCTGTTTGCCGATCCCTCGGATGCGATCGCGGCAACCAGCATCCTCCTGGATCCTGAGCGCAATCGGACCGGGGACATCTGGCATGTGTGGATCGGCGGTATCGGCTCGGGGCAGCTGTACGGCTATCGCGTGGACGGTCCCTACCGGCCGCAAGACGGGCATCGGTTCAACGTCCATAAACTGCTGTTGGATCCTTACGCTACGGCGATAACCGAGATGGGCGCTTGGGAATTTGCCGCGGCGCGGGGTGAGGATGTCTTGGCGTCCGCGGCGGCGGCGGCGCCGTCGCTGACGGATGACGCCGGGTCGATGCCCAAATGCATCTTTACGCCCGAAGAGTTTCACTGGCACGACGACCAGGCGCCGAAACACCCCTGGTCGAAAACCGTGATCTATGAGACGCATGTTCGCGGCTTCACCATCCATCCGAGCTCCGGGGTTTACTATCCCGGGTCGTACCGCGGGCTTACGGAAAAAATACCGTATCTGCAGGAACTCGGTGTGACCGCGGTGGAACTGATGCCCGTTCAGGAGTTCAACCACACGCAGATCAGAGGCGCCGATCCCGATACGGGTCAGCCGCTGCGCAATTACTGGGGCTACGATCCGGTGGCCTTTTTCGCGCCCAAGGCGTCTTACAGCAGCGCCGGCGGTTTGGGTCAGCAGCATGTCGAATTCAAAGAGATGGTGCGGCTTCTGCATGCCGCCGGCATCGAAGTCATCCTCGACGTGGTGTTCAATCACACGGCCGAAGCGGGTCAGAGTGGACCGACGCTGTGCTTGCGCGGCATCGACAATTCGATCTTCTATATCCTGGGCGAAGACAAGCGCTCCTATGTCGATGATGCGGGCACGGGAAACACGATCAACGCCAACCACCCGGTGGTGCGCGATTTCATCCTGATGGCGTTGCGCTACTGGGTGGTCGAGATGCACGTGGATGGCTTTCGATTCGACCTCGCCTCGATCTTGGGCCGCGACAGTACCGGTCAATTGCTCAACAATCCGCCGCTGCTCGAACAGATTGCCGAGGATCCCATCTTGCGCGAAACCAAACTCATCGCTGAGGCGTGGGATGCCGCGGGCGCGTATCAAGTCGGCAGTTTCTCGGATTGCCGGTGGGCCGAATGGAATGGCCGGTTTCGTGACGATGTGCGCCGCTTCTGGCGTGGCGATGAGGGGCTGCTCGGCGCATTTGCAAGCCGCATCTGCGGCAGCGCCGATATTTATGCGAAGTCCGGCAAGGGTCCGGAGTGCAGCATCAACTTCGTGACCTGCCATGACGGGTTCACGCTCAACGACCTCGTGAGCTTTCGTGAAAAGCACAATCGACCCAACGGCGAGGGCGGCCGCGACGGGATCGATGAGAATTTCAGCGACAATTACGGCGTGGAAGGCTACGCGGCCGAGCCAAGCATCGAATCGATCCGCACGCGCCAGATCAAGAACTTCCTGCTCACGTTGTTCATCGCCCGCGGGGTGCCGATGTTGCTCGGCGGCGATGAATGCCGCCGCCGGCAGCACGGCAACAACAACGCGTATTGCCAGGACAACGAGACGAGTTGGTACGACTGGCGGGATCTCGAGGCGCATGCCGACATCGCCCGCTTCACGCGCGAGATGATCGCGTTTCGGCGCGCCCATCCGGTTTTACGGCAAGAACGATTCTATACCGAGCAGGACATCCAATGGTTCAGTCCGAGCGGAACACTCCCCGACTGGTCCAATCCGAGAACCAAGCAGGTGGCGTGCCTGTTGCATGAAGAGGACCTCGGCCTCATATATCTGATGTTCAACGCGGGCACCGACACCACCCCCTTCACCTTGCCGGCGGTTGCCAAGAGCCAAGCGTGGCACCTTGCGGTGGACACCGCCCGGGACGCTGCGCCGGACCCGGCCCAGATCGGTGATCAACCGCAGTGGCTGGCGGCGCAGGCGTTCCCGATGGCGCCGCGCAGCAGCGCGATACTTTTAGGACGGCTGTAATCGCAGGCCGGCTGTAACTCGGGCGCCTGTAATCCGGGCTAGGGCGGGAATTGCATGGCTAGCTGCGCGTCGATTTCTCGTTCCGCCGCCAACCAATCGTCGACTTCGTGGCCGGCCGCGAAGCCGCGTTGCTTGGCTCGAAGGTAGGCGGCTTGTGAGATCAATCGATGCCGGTCGGCGGCGCTGATCGCGTACGGTGCGCAGAAACGAAGCGGGTCGAAGTTTCGCATGGCGCGGATCGTGCGTGGTTCGTCGTGCATCCTCACCCATCCGTTCATTGCCGCTCCTTTGGCGCGCCTCGAAGAGGACGCGTCAGACGTTCCTCTAAAAATATCGGGTCAACATGACATAGTCACTACCGAATAATGTTAGTTCGAAAAAATAGCGTTGATGCTGTGATGCAATATGTGCGCGCGATACCCGGTTGACCGGCGATCCGGTACCGCGCGCTGGTTGCTGGCGGCTCAGAAGCGATAGTTCACCTCGGTACCGAAAGTGCGCGGCTGATTGGTGGAGATTCGCACCAATGCCGGGATGTTGAATTGGAATTGCGTGTTGTTCGCGGTATTCCACGTCGTTTTGTTGGCGAGGTTGTTCACGAACAGTTGGGCCGACCATCAGTGAAGTCAATCGCGATAGATAGCAAGCAACCTATTGCCGAGCCAATAACAATTCTGCATAGCGTTATGCAGAGCGCCGCACCGCAGCGCGTCGCCGTGCGCCCATCGATGGCGTCGCCGTGACCAGACCGAGCAGCACGAATTGAATAACGATAGAACGCATTGGCATAAACACGGCCTCTCACACGGTAAACCAGCGAAATACTCGTACCGCATCGTCGCGCACGCGACGACGGCGCGGTTGTTGGGTTTTATCTGCTGCTAGAATAATCGCATGGCGACACCACCCACCAGCACCACCCGATCGATGAGCCGTGAAATTCTCGAGGGCTTTCTCGCGGGAAGCCCCTTCCATGAACTGTTGGGACTGCGGCTCGAGAGCTTCGACGTGAACGCACAGACTCTCACGCTGCGCTCCGTGTTTGGACCGCAGGTGGAGCGCGCGGCGGGAACCGGTCAGTACCACGGCGGCGTCATCGCCAGTCTGATCGACATCGCCGGCGATCTTGCCTTGATCGCCGTGCTCGGCCACGGCGTTCCGACCATCAATTTTCGCGTCGATTATTTGCGGCCCGCGATGCACAGCGATTTGCTTGCCGTGGCGCGGGTGCGGCGCGCCGGGCGCACGGTGGGGGTGGTCGACATCGACGTCACCGATTCGAGCGGCCGGCTGACTGTGTTGGGACGCGGGTGCTACGGCACGCAGGCCGGCTGATGACCATGAGGGGCGCGCTGCGATGAAAGCGGTGCTGACCACGGCGCACGGGGGTTGCGAGGTGCTGCAGTTCCGCGGCGACCATCCGACCCCGCGAGCGGCGGCCGATGAGGTGCTGGTGCGGGTGGCGGCCACCGCGGTGAATTTCCACGACCTGTTCACGCGCCGCGGCATGCCGGGGGGTCAAGATCAATCTGCCGGTGATCGCCGGTTCCGACATTGCCGGGACGGTGGAGTCGCTGGGACCGGGTGTGCCTGCAGGCTGGCTCGGCAAGCGGGTGCTCATCGATCCGGTCATGCGCGATAGCGACCGGGCGGTCACGCGCGGGCAGCGAGCGGTGCGAATCGGCATCCTGGCGGAGAATCGCCTCGAGTTCATCGCCTGTTACTGCGGCATCATGCGCATGGGAGCCGTGGCCGTGCCGGTCAACCACAAATTGCCGCGCGCGACCATCGAGCACATCGTTCGTCACAGCGGGATCGAGCTCGCCTTCAGCGACGCGCCGCGCCGCTCGCAGCTGCCGAACAGCGTACCGGTCATCGATTTCGACGCCACCGGCGCGACGGGATTCGACGCCTTCCTCGATGCCGGACCGACGAATACGTGGTTGCCCGCCGATGGCGCCAGGGCCGCGCGCCGCGGCGACGATGATCTCGCGGAGATTCTGTATACCTCGGGTTCGACCGGGCTACCCAAGGGTGTGCCGCTCGGTCACCATGGCCAGTTGTGGGCGATCGGCCATTATCTCGAGCCGTTGCCGGTGAGCGCGCCGCAGGAGACGACCATCATCGTGGCGCCGCTCTACCACATGAACGGCCTGTTCAACATCACGGTGGCGCTGGCCTGCATGGCGGCCATCGTGATGCGCGCACCGCTGTCGCGTCTTGCCGCGCGCGCGCGCGTTACGCTCTGAGCGCATTTACGGTCAGGTGGCGCTGGAGCGTCGATGACATCGCGTTCTGGGACAACCGCATTACGCAGCACTACGCGGTTGCGGATTACCTACCCGAGCGCCGCACCATGCATCGCGCCACCGTCATCGGCGACAAGCCGGTGTAGCGGTCACCGCTCTTTAGCAGCGTCCTCTCGGATTCAACGCGGCTTTGGCATTCGCCTTATAGAGCGCGGCGGGGCGATGTTGCGCACCACGCCGCATTTTTCTTGTCTCTTTGATGAACGACAACGACTGCGCCCATTTTCGGAAGTTGCGCTTATCGATCAACTCGCCGCGCACCGCTTCGAAAACACACTGCAGCTCGGTGAGCGTGAATTCCGGCGGGAGGAATTCGAGCGCGATGGTCGTGCGGTCAATCTTATCCAAAAGCTTCAAGCGTGCTGCCTCGATGATCTCGCGATGATCGAAGGCAACGGGCGGTAGGTCGCTGCACGGCCGCCATTCAACGCGCTGCGCATCGCTGCCGGCGTGCAGGGCCACCTTATCCGCACAGATGATTGCAAAGAACGCGACACTGATGACGCGTTCCCGTGGATCTCTATCCGGTTTGCCAAACGCGCCCACCTGTTCGAGATACCCCTGCGACAGCCCGGTCTCTTCCCGCAGTTCACGCTGTGCGGCATCGGGGAGATTTTCATTGATGCGTACAAATCCACCCGGCAACGCCCATTGACCCCGGAAGGGGGCAGCGCCGCGTTCAATGAGCAAGAGGTGGAGGCCGCCGTCCCGCAATGTGAAAATCACGAGATCTACGGCGACTGCCGGGTGCGGATGTTTGTAGCAATAAGGAAGTCGGCCGGTCATGGGGATCCCTTGTGCCAGCAGCGGCCCCGGCGGAAACGATTTCGCCGGTCCGCGTGTACCGTGCTTTGGACCAGCAAATTGCCTTTCTCGAGGCTACTCGGCAGTCGTGGGATCGATGATTGTGGTGACTTCCGATACTCGATTGGCAGGAAATCCGCCTTGCTGAGCGTGCTCACGAATCGCCTTTTCGTTGGGGGCGATATACACGCAATAAATCTTGTCGCCGGTTACGTAGCTCTGCAGCCATTGGATCTGCGGGCCCATCTTGTTGAGCACGCTGCACGACTTCTGCGAGATGGCTTTGAGTTCATCCGTGGTGAGCTTGCCGGCACCGGGAATATCTCTCTCGATGATGTACTTTGGCATGACTGATTCCTTCTTATTTAGATCGGCGCCGTCGCCAAGCCGCCGACGGCATCATACGCCACTGCCTCAGGTACTGCATCGGCCGGCCGGTAGCGCAATAGCCGGAGGCGGCATGGCGTCCCGACTCACCGGCGCTAGCCATGTAGCGGCTGCTCTCGCTCGCAAGCGCCAAGCAGCTCTCCGATTAAGGCCAATAGCTCTTCTGCCTGAATGGGTTTGCTCGTAATCCGCAGATAGGGATCGCGGGGCAGCAGCTTGATCGCCGAAGAAGTGTCTCCGGTTGTGAGCACGGCCGGCAGTGAATTGCCCAAGGCCTCGCGCAGCGCGGCGATAACTTGAATCCCGGTTTCGCTGTCGCTTAAGTGATAGTCGCTGACCAACAGATCGACACCTTTGCCCTCGCGAACATGTCGCAAAGCCTCTGCCAGCGAGGCGACCGGCGTCACCTGGTAACCATCCAACTCGAGCAGCAAGCACATCGCGCGTTGCACGGATTCATTGTCTTCCACCAGCAAGACGCGGGTATCCCCGATCTGCCGCGAGTCGAAGAGGGGCGATCCTCGGGATTCTCCATGCGCCGGCAAGTCGTGGCCATTGCCCGCGGGTAGGATGAGTGAAAACGCCGTGCCCTGGCCCACCTCGGAGCGCACATCGAGCGTGAGGGCGAGCAGCTTGACCAAGCGCTGCACAATGGCGAGTCCTAAACCATAGCCATCGCGCGAACTGTTGGCCGCAACGCCGACCTGATAGAACTCATCGAAGATAAACGGCAGCTGCGCGGCTGGAATGCCGACGCCCGTGTCGAGGATTTCGATGCGAACCAATGCGGCCTCGTGCAGGCAGCGCAAGCGCACCCATCCTTCGCGTGTATATTTTACGGCGTTCGACAGCAGATTCCTCAAGATCTGTTCCACCAATGAGGGATCGCTGTGCACGGTCTGCTCGCATGGTTCGATCTGAAGCTGCAGTCCCTTATTCGCCGCGATGCTCGCGAACTCCAGGCGCAGCTCTGCGAATATGTCGGCGACCGTGAAGTCGGTCGGCTCGGGTTTGATCGCCCCGGACTCGAGCTTACTGATATCGAGCAGGGCATTGAGCAATCTGGACATCGCAGTAATCGCTTGATCTTGTTGCGCCAGGGCTTCGGCAGCGTTGGAATAAGTGACGATCCGGCGCAGGGTGCCATTGAGCAATGAAAGGGTTTGCAGCGGCTGGCGCAGATCGTGACTGGCGGTGGCCAGAAAGCGGCTCTTGGCTTGGTTAGCGCGCTCGGCAAGTTCCCGCATGGCCTCTGCCGTCTCGCGTGCCACGACCAACTCGGCCTCGACCCGCTTGTGGTCGGTCACATCGCGAATGGAGGCCGCAATGAGCGTGCGACCCACGTCCTCAATGGGGCTTAGACGGATTTCGAGGGGGAATTCGGTGCCGTCGCGCCGCCGTCCGAACAGATCAAGCGGGGTGCTCATGGGGCACATGGGCAGGTTGCTGATGTAGTGCTCGCGGTGTCCTACGTGCTGGGCCCGATAGCGTTCCGGCATCAGCGTCTCGACGCTTTCGCCGATGATTTCGTCGTGCCCGTATCCAAAGAGGGCGGCGACTTGGCGATTGATATACCAGATGCTACCGGCGGTATCCATGATGAGCATCGCATCCGGGGCGGCATCGAGGGTGCTTCGGGCAAGGGCAGGCGGGATTGCAATCATTGGAGGGACCCCGGCACCGCGCAGATCCAAACTGCCTTGGAATGTGACAAGGCAGCGACAGGAACCTGCGTTACAAAAAACAACCGACGCAGGATACTACCGCCAATTTGCGGGAAGAGCGACTCCAGATGGTTGGCGGCGCGCCCTGTATCAATGGGGAGAACGAATCTCCGCGGGCAATTCGACTGCCGCCGCTGAATCGGTGAATACGAACGCCGATTCGCGCACGACGCGCCCGGCAGGCACCGATGTGTCGCCGAGCCACAATTGCCGCAGCGCCGCCGCCTTGTCGGCGCCGGTGATGAGCCACAAGCGGTGTCGCGCCGCATTGAGCACTCTAAAGGTCAGCGTCATCCGGACCACTCCCTGGTAGGGAACGCTGATTCCGACATCGCGATCGTGCGACTTGAGGAGCCGGTCGCCCGGCACCAGCGAGGCTGTATGGCCGTCGGCGCCAATTCCAAGCTGGACCACGTCGAGTACCGGCGGCGTTCCGCCTTGCTCGCCGAGCAGCCGAGCGTACTCCTCGGCGCCCGCTTCGAGATCGCTCCGCTCGACCGGCATCGCATGGAACTGCGCGGCGCGGAGCATCGCCGGTGCGACGAGCAGGTCGGCGATCTGGCGTGCGTTGCGGCGTTCATCGTTCTCCGCCACGACTCGCTCATCGACCTGAAACACCTGCAGGTCGTGCCAATGGACGCGCAGGCGGTGCAGGTCGCGGAGCATCCGCCACGGCGTGCGCCCGCCGCTCAGGGCAACGAGGCAGCGACCGCGCTGCGCGCTTGCACGGCCGATCTCGGTGCGCAGCCACTCGGCCGCACGTTCGGCCGCGATTTCGGGGGTAGGAAGCACCTGGATGCGCATGTTGTAGAGAGTAACCAAAGTTGCGGGTGCTGCGCCGTCAATTTCGTGCATAACCCCGCAGTGCACCAAGCTGTCCCGGGCGCCGGTGGTCGATGATCATGGAACCCCAAGCCACGGAAGGTTCAAGGCGCGTGCGACGGCGACGGGGGAGTGGACGAGTCAGTCCGGCGGCAAGGATGTTGAGCTCCCAGCACTTCCCGAAACCGCTCGCGCTCCGGGCGTCATCTTTTGCCAGCGGGCCTGCATGCGCGCTCGTCCTCGATTGTCGGTCTGGAAAGCGCAACTGAAGCGTTCATATAGGATAGACGGTCGAGGCCCGAAATTATTGTGTTGAGCTGGCGCG